>Ga0137407_10000057_pt1 | contig 94793 bp, 87 predicted proteins | sample CZOMad2_2_16fung_FD_108410 | JGI IMG/M metagenome (GOLD analysis project Ga0137407, IMG submission 108410) | Vadose zone soil fungal communities from Angelo Coast Range Reserve, California, USA - CZOMad2_2_16fungal (Illumina Assembly) | ecosystem: Environmental > Terrestrial > Soil > Vadose... | reverse complement strand
CTCCGACGTGGACAACCCCGCTTCATATGTTGCGCAGACCAACATCGCCGGCGCGAACGGGACGTTCTCGATCGCCGCGAACGGCGCCTGGACCTACACCGCCAACAGCGCGTTCGATAGCCTGAACGTCGGCCAGTCGGTGTCTGACACCTTCACGGTTGCCTCCGCCGATGGCACGACGAGCACGGTGCAGGTGACGATCAACGGGACCAACGATGCCGCGATCGTGAGCTCCGCGACGGCGGTCCTCGCCGAGACGAATGCGCCGCTGACGACCGGCGGCACGCTGACGGTGTTCGACGTCGACGATCCGCAGACTTTCGTGCCGCAGACCAATGTCGCAGGCGCGTACGGCAGCTTCTCGATCGCGGCGAATGGCGCCTGGACCTACACCGCCAACAGCGCCTTCGACAGCCTGAACGTCGGGCAGTCGGTGTCTGACACCTTCACCGTCGCCTCCGCCGATGGCACGACCAGCACGGTGCAGGTGACCATCAACGGCACGAACGATGCCGCGGTCTTGAGTTCGGCGACGGTCGCGCTATCCGAGACCAACGCGCCGCTCACGACTGGTGGAACGCTCACCGTTTCTGACGTGGACAGTGCGCAGACGTTTGTGGCGCAGACCAACGTGGCCGGCGCCAACGGCACGTTCTCCATCGCCGCCAATGGCGCATGGACCTACACCGCCAACAGCGCGTTCGACAACCTCAACGTCGGCCAGTCGGTCTCCGACACGTTCACGGTCGCCGCGGCCGACGGCACCACGAGCACCGTCCAGGTCACCATCACCGGTACGAATGACGCCGCGGTGCTGAGCTCCGCGACGGTCGACCTGGACGCGACCAATGCGCCGCTGACGACGGGCGGAACGCTGACCGTGGTCGATGTCGACAGCCCGCAGGCCTTCGTGCCGCAGACGAATGTCGCCGGCGCCAACGGGGTCTTCTCGATCGCGGCGAACGGCACCTGGACTTACACCGCCAGCAGCGCGTTCGGCAACCTGAGCGCCGGCCAGTCGGTGTCGGATACCTTCACCCTGGCCTCGGCCGACGGCACGATCACCACGGTGCAGGTGAGCATCACGGGCGCCGACAGAACCCCGGTGCTCTCGTGGCAGACTACGCCGCTCACTGGGTCGTCGGGAGCGACGGCGAGCGCTACCGCGCCAGTCGTGGCGCTGGCTTTCGTGCCGTTGCCAGAAATGTCGGCTGCCATTGCTCGCTCGTCAGCAGCGACGCCGCTCGGGCTGCCGGTGGACGGTGCGGTGCCGGTCTCGGATCTGGCGGGACAGCCTACGGTCGCGGCCGTCAATTGGCCCGATAGCAGCCGGGTCGCCGACGGCGCCGAAAGATTGGCTCCCGCCGACGGGTTCCCGGTCGTGCGGCTCTTGCCGGCGCAGGCCGGAATCATCCGCGTGAGCGACCTGGACGATCTCGGCAAGTTCCTCGGCGGGGGCGAGAGCCTGTTCGTCTATCGTGGCATTCCCGATATGCAGCTTCTCGGCGACGGGAGCGCTTCCTTGCTCGTGCCGCGGGACGCGTTCGCGCATACCGATCAGCAGGCGATCGTCACACTGGAGGCGCGGCTCGCGAACGGCGCGCCGCTTCCAGGCTGGCTCAAGTTCGAGAGCCTGCGCGGCGAGTTCGTCGTCGGCAACCCTCCCGAAGAGCTGCAGGGCATCACGGAAGTCGAGGTGATTGCCCGCGATGCCGACGGGCGCGAGGCGCATGCCTTCTTCGCGCTCAAGGTCGGGACGCTGCGAGCGGCCGCAGGCGAGCGCGATGGCGAGGCCGGTGCCGCGCTGGGCCTGGGCGTCGACAAGCAGGAGGCGGAGAAGGCGCGTCTCGAGGTGCCGCGCCCGCACAGGCAGGGCGCCGCGTCGTTCAGCGAGCAGGTCAGCGCTGCAAAGGCGAAGGATCCGCTGCTTGAGCGCATCGCGCGCGCGCGCCAAGAGCGCTGAAGACGGCTTCCCCTGGCGCCGAGCAGGTTTTCCCCGCTCCGCTAAGATGCGAGCGTGGGCCCGCTGTCTGCGCAGCGGATCATAAGAACGAAAAGACGCTCATTATGTGCCAGCGAAACATGCTGTTTCGCCTTGCTGGTCCGCCTCTCGCCGCCGCGCTCGTCGTCGTGCTCGGGGGCTGCGCCGTCGTCACGCGCCCGCTCGATGCGGCGCAGCGCGAGCGCCTGGCCGCGGACGCGGAGCGCCAGCTGTTCGAAGGCCAGCCGCCAATCGACCGCCCGCTGCGCCTCGCGGAGGCGACCGCGCGCGCCATCAAGTACCAGGCGGAGCATCGCCAGCGCCGCATGGAGGAGGCCGCGGCGGCGGCGCAACTCGACGTGGCGCAGTTCGACCTGCTGCCGAAGCTCACCGCGAATGCCGGCTACAACACGCGCAACAACGATGCTTTTGGATTCGGTTTCACCCCGGACGGCACCATCGCGACCACGCCTACCGCGTCGGTCGAGCGTACGCGCACCACGGCGAGTCTCGGCCTCGCCTGGAACGTCCTCGATTTCGGCGTCAGCTACTACCGCGCCCGGCAGCTTTCGGACCAGAAGCTGATCGCGGCCGAGCGCCGCCGCAAGGCGGTGCAGACGCTGCTGCACGACGTGCGCGTCGCCTGGTGGCGCGCGGAGGCCGCCGAGCGGCTGCTGCCGGCGGCCGATCGCCTGCTCGCCGAAGTCGACCAGGCGATCGACAAGACGCGCTTCATCGAGGCACGCAAGCTGCTGCCGCCGGTGCAGACCGCGACGCTGCGCCGCGCGCTGCTCGACCTCAGCCAGCAGATCGCGTTCCGGCGGGCCGACCTCGCGCAGGCCAGGGTCGAGCTCGCCGTCCTTATCAATGCCCCGCCGGGCGCCGAGCTGCACGTCTCGACCATCGACCCCAACATCCGGCAGATCCCCGATCTCACCGCCGACATCGACAAGCTCGAGAGCCTCGCGCTGCAGAGCCGCCCGGAAATGGCGGAGGAGGGCTACCGCGCACGCATCTCGGCGGACGAGGCGCGCAAGGCCCTGATCGGGCTGCTTCCGGGAATCAACCTCGACACCGGGCTGAACTACGACAGCAACCGCTTTCTGCTCAATAGCACGTGGGCCTCGGCGGGCGTGAACGTGGCCTTCAACCTGGTGAAGGCCTTCTCGCTTCCGGCGCTCAACCGCTCGGAAGAGGCGCAGCGACGCGCCGACGACGCGCGCCGCCAGGCGATGGCGATGGCGGTGCTCGCCCAGACACGGCTCGCGGCGGTGCGCTACGCGCTGGTCGCCGACGAGTTCCTCATCTGGGACGAGGCGGCGCGCGACGACGACCTCATCGTGCAGCACCTCGCCTCGAGCGAGAAGGTCGGCATCGACAACGAGCTCGAGCTGATCCGGGCGCGCGCGCGCGCCATGGCGAGCCATATCAACCGCGACCTCGCCTATGCCAACGTCCAGGCCGGCATTGCGCGACTGTTCAACTCGGTCGGCTACGACGCCGTACCCCGCGAGGACGAGGCCAAAGAGGTGGCGGAGCTGTCGGATCTCGTCGAGATGCGTTTCAACGAGCTCGAGCGGGTGAGTTTCTCGCCGCGCGCCGCCGCGATTCGGCCCTCGGCCGCCGTTGCGGAGATCGCGGGTGCCACGCCGCGCATTGGCGCGCTGCTGCGGCAGGGCGCGGAGCGCGTGCTCGCCAGCAGCGGGATGGCGGCGGCCGGTCGCCCCGCCGACGTGCAACTGCGGATGCAGCTCTTCCTGGACCCGTCCACGGACGGGCGTCGCGATGCCCGGGTCGCCATCGTCGCGCGGCCCGGCCCCGGCGGTGCCACGCTGCTGCGGGAATTCAGGACCAGCCTGAGCGATCCGGTGGACGACGAGCAGTGGCGCGTGCTGGGCGAAGGCGCGGTGTATCGGATCCTGGGGGAAGTCTCCTCGGTCAGGATTACGCGGCCCGCGCTGAAAGCGGCGCAGAGCCTGCGCGGCTCGCTCAAGGAAACGCGTCGACCCGCGGTCATTGACTACTCGGCGACATTCGACGGCGGCCGGCTCGGCCTGCGCCTCGACTCGCAGTTCAGCGCGGAGCCGGAGTGATGGCGAGCCAGGCGCTCACCCGCTGCGCCGCGCTGGCTGCCGTGCTTTCGGTGGCGCTCGGCGCCGCGCTGGCACAGCCCGCCGCGCCGCCCGGCGCGTCCCCAGCGGCCAAGCCGCCGGCGAAGGCCGAAATCCCGGCGCTGGTCACCGCTGTCGAGGAAAGCACGCTCTCGAGCCAGATGGCCGGGAAGATCCGGCACATCACCGTCGGCCTGGGCGACGAGTTCAGGAAAGGCGCCCATCTGATCGAATTCGACTGCTCGGAGCAGCAGGCACAGCTCGATGCCGCCGCCGCGGAATACCGCGCGGCGCGCGAGACGCATCTCGCGCGCATGCGGCTGCAGGCGCTCGGCGCCGCGGGCGAGCTCGACGTGAAGGTCGCCGCGGCTGCCGCCGACAAGGCGCGCAGCCAGCTCAACTTCCGCGAGTCGCAGCTCGCCTACTGTCGGGTGGACGCGCCGTTCGCCGGCAACGTCGCGCGCGTGCGCGTGAAGCCCGCCGAAAGCGTGGCCGCGGGGCAGCCGCTCATCGACCTGGTGAACACCAGCGCGCTCAAGGCACAGATGTTCGTGCCGGCGGCGTGGGTTGCCTGGCTGCGCATCGGCACACCGCTCAGCCTTAGTATCAAGGAAACCGGGCAGGTCTACGAGGCGCGCATTTCGAAGATGAATTCGCGCATCGACGGCGTGAGCCAGCAGCTCGAGGTCGAGGCGCAGGTCGACAAGGGCGAGGGGCGCCTGCTCCCGGGGACGGTGGGCACGGCGGTGTTCGAGCCGCCCTCGAACCCCTAGGAAGCATGGACGAGAACGCCTATCCCGCGATCGCGCTGCTGCAGCTCGAGCGGCGCCTGCAGGCCGCGAGCTCCAACCGCGAGGTCGCCTTCCGTGCGGTCAACGAAAGCTCGCAGGCACTGCGCTTCGATCAGGCGATGCTGTGGCGGCTGGACGTATTTTCCCGGCCGCTGATCGCCGCCGCCTCCGGTCTAGCCGACGTCGCGGGCGACAGTCCTTACCGGCAATGGCTCGTGCGCCTGCTGCGTTCGATCACGCCCGATCCGTTCGAGAGGCCGCAGACCTTCTCGCTAGGCGATCTGCCCGAGGCGCTGGTGGCCGACGGCACCGAATGGGCGCCGGCCCACCTCATGCATTGCCCGCTTCGCGGGCCGGGCGCGATCGCGCTGGGTGGACTGCTTTTCTTCCGCGCCGAGCCCTTCTCGGACACCGAGCGCGCCGTGGCCGAATGGATCGCGGGTTCCACCGGGTTCGCCTTGTGGGCATGGCGCGGCGAGCGCAGCAGCATCAAGCGCTGGCTGAAGAGCCGCAAGACCTGGCGCCAGATTGCCGTGGCGGCTGCGCTGGCGGCGCTTGCGTCCCTGATCCCGGTGCGGCTGAGCGTGCTCGCTCCCGCCGAGATCACCGCCGCCCGGCCGATCCCGGTGACCTCGCCGATCGAGGGCGCGGTGCGCGAGATCGTGGTGCAGCCGAACCAGATCGTGAAGGCGGACGAGCTGCTGGTGGTGCTGGACGATACCGGGTTCAGGAACCGGCTCGAGCTCGCCTCCAGAGCGCTCGACATCGCCAAGGCCGATCAGCAGCGCGCGATCTTCAAATCGTTCACCGACGAGGCGAGTCGCTACGAGGCGCAGGTGCTCAACGCCCGCACCCAGGAGAAGGCGGCCGAAGTGAGCTACCTGACCGAGCTCCTGGAAAAGTCGAAGCTCACCGCGCCGCAGGGCGGCATCGCGGTTTTTTCCAGCCAGGAGGACTGGCGCGGACGCCCGGTGCAGGTCGGCGAGCGCATCATGATGATCGCCGACCCCTCGCTCATCGACGTCACGATCTACGTGCCGCCGGAGGACGCGGTAGAGCTCGAGCCGGGCTCCGAGGTCAACCTGCTGCTGCACGTCGATCCGCTATCGCCGCTTCAGGCGAAGATCGAGCGCTCGAGCTACGAGGCGACCGTGGCGCCCGATGGCACGCTCGCCTACGTGGTGCGCGCGCAGCTCCAGGCGGGGCAAGGGCTGCCACGCATCGGCCTGCGCGGCACCGCCAAGATCTACGCGCAGCGTGTGACGCTGGGCTATTACCTGACGCGCAAACCGCTCGCCTACCTGAGGCGCACGCTCGGCGTCTAGCTACTCCTCGCTGCCGACGCTCGAGCCGGAGCCGGCGGCGCTGTCGCGCCGCGCGCGGGCGCGCGCTGCCTCGGAAACCACGCTACCTTGCGCCGGCGGGGCCGCGCCAGGCGCCGAGCTCATTTCATCCGAATACCGCGGGTTGTAGCAGCCGGCGAGAGCGGAGATTGCCGCGAGGATGATGAAATCTCGGCTCATGCGCGGCCGCTGCAAACCGCGTTCCGGCTATTACAGGGGCCGACTTTGCCGTCCTGAAGCACCTGGACGCGGTCGCCGTTGCGCAGGCGATAGTCGGTCGCGAACGTGCGGATGCTGTTGTCCTTGTCCATCTGAACCTGCACGTCGTGCGTGGCCATCGTCGAGCCGCTCTTGGGCATGGGGGCCTCAGGGGTTGGGACCCTTACCGAGCAATAGCCGGACCCAAAAACCGCGGTGGTCGCTTCGGCTCCCTGCCTGCGCCCGCCGGCTCAGCTCGAGAAGCTCAGTTCTCGAAAAACTCCTTCACTTTATCGAACCAGCCCTTGGCGCGCGGGTTGTGGCGCGCGCTGTCCTGCTGGCTGAGGGCCTCGAACTCGCGCAGGAGCTCACGCTGCCGCGCGGTGAGCTGCACGGGGGTTTCGACCACCACGTGGCAGAAGAGGTCGCCCGGCACCTGGCTCCTGACCCCCTTGATGCCCTTGGCGCGCATGCGGAAGGTCTTGCCCGACTGCGTTTCGGCGGTTACGCGGATCTTCGCCGAGCCGTCGAGCGTCGGGATCGAGATTTCGCCGCCGAGCGCCGCAGTCGTGATGGAGATCGGCATCTCGCAGTGAAGATCGTCGTGGTCGCGCGTGAAGACGGCATGCGGCTTGATGTGGACTTGCACGTAGAGGTCTCCGGACGGGCCGCCGTTCACGCCGGGCTCGCCTTCGCCGGAGAGCCGTACACGGTCGCCTTCGTCCACGCCGGCCGGGATCTTCACGGACAGGGTCTTCTGGAGCTTGACCCTGCCGCTGCCGGCACATGTGCCGCACGGATGCGGAATGATGCTTCCGGACCCGTGGCAGCGCGGACAAGTTTGCGCAATCGAGAAGGGACCTTGTGAAATTCGTACCTGACCGGCGCCGCGGCACGACGGGCAAGTGGTCGGCGCGGTGCCTGGCCTCGCGCCGCTGCCCTTGCAGGTGTCGCAGGTTGACATCGCCGGGATGCGGATCTTGGTGTCGAAGCCGTGCGCTGCCTGCTCGAGCGTGACCTCAAGGTTGTAGCGTAAATCCGCGCCGCGAAAGACGGTTGAGCGCCCGCCGCGACCGCCGCCGAAGATCTCGCCGAAGATGTCGCTGAAGATGTCGCCGAAGCCGCCCATGCCGGCGCCCGCGCCACCGGCGGCGGCAGGATCGATGCCGGCGTGGCCGAACTGGTCGTAGGCGGCGCGCTTGTGGGGATCGGACAGCACCTCGTAGGCTTCCTTCGCCTCCTTGAAGTGCTCTTCCGCGCGCGGGTTCTCCGGATTTCGGTCCGGGTGCCATTTCATGGCCAGGCGCCGGTAGGATTTCTTGAGGTCGTCCTCCGGTGCATCGCGGTTGACGCCCAGCACTTCGTAGTAGTCGCGCTTCGCCATGCTTTTCATTTCCATACAAACGAACGGGCCCTGCGATGGGCCCGTGCGGGTTTCGTTACGCGGCTGGACCTCAGCCGGCCTTCTTGTCCTTCACTTCCGTGAACTCGGCGTCGACCACGTTGCTGTCGTCCTTCTTGCCGGCCTCGGCTTCGGGCTGGGCGGCGCCCTGCGCGCCTTCTGCACCCGCCTTGGCCTGCTGCTCGGCGTAGACCTTTTCGCCCAGCTTCTGCGCGGCCTGCGCGAGCGCCTGCGCCTTGGCCTCGATGTCGGCCTTGTCCTCGGACTTGAGGACGCCTTCGGCGTCCTTGATCGCCGCCTCGATCTTCTCCTTCTCGCCGGCGTCGATCTTGTCGCCGTATTCCTTCAGCGATTTGCGCACCGAGTGTACCAGCGCCTCGGCCGCGTTCCGCGCGTTCACCAGCTCGAGCGCCTTGCGGTCATCCTCGGCGTGCGCCTCGGCGTCCTTCACCATGCGCTGGATCTCCTGCTCGTTCAAGCCGGAGCTCGCCTGGATCTTGATCTTGTTCTCCTTGCCGGTCGCCTTGTCCTTCGCCGAGACGTGGAGAATCCCGTTGGCGTCGATGTCGAACGTGACCTCGATCTGCGGCATGCCGCGCGGCGAGGGCGGGATGTCGGTCAGGTTGAACTGGCCGAGCGACTTGTTGCCCGAGGCGAGCTCGCGTTCGCCCTGCAGGACGTGGATCGTGACCGCCGTCTGGTTGTCGTCCGCCGTCGAGAACACCTGGTTCGCTTTGGTCGGGATCGTGGTGTTCTTGTTGATGAGCTTGGTCATCACGCCGCCGAGGGTTTCGATGCCCAGGGAGAGCGGGGTGACGTCGAGCAACAGGACATCCTTGACGTCGCCCTTCAGCACGCCCGCCTGGATTGCAGCGCCGACGGCGACCGCCTCGTCCGGGTTGACGTCCTTCCTCGGCTCCTTGCCGAAGAGCTCGCGCACCTTGTCGACCACCTTCGGCATGCGCGTCTGGCCGCCGACCAGGATCACGTCCTCGATGTCGGAGAGCTTGACGCCGGCGTCCTTGATCGCGGTGCGGCACGGCTCAATGGTCCGCTGGATCAGCTCATCGACCAGCGACTCGAACTTCGCCCGCGTGATCTTCATCGTCAGGTGCTTGGGCCCCGACTGGTCGGCCGTGATGTAGGGCAGGTTGATCTCGGTCTGCTGCGAGGACGAAAGCTCGATCTTCGCTTTCTCGGCGGCCTCCTTCAGGCGCTGGAGCGCGAGCACGTCCTTCGACAGGTCGAGACCCTGGTCCTTCTTGAACTCGGTGACGATGTAGTCGATCAGCCGCTGGTCGAAGTCCTCGCCGCCGAGGAACGTGTCGCCGTTGGTCGAGAGCACCTCGAACTGCTTCTCGCCCTCGACGTCCGCGATCTCGATGATCGAGATATCGAACGTCCCGCCGCCGAGGTCATAGACCGCGATCTTGGAATCCTTCTTGAGCTGCTTGTCCATGCCGAAGGCGAGCGCCGCCGCGGTCGGCTCGTTGATGATGCGCTTGACCTCGAGGCCCGCGATGCGGCCCGCGTCCTTGGTGGCCTGGCGCTGCGAATCGTTGAAATAGGCCGGGACGGTGATCACCGCCTCCTTGACCTCTTCGCCCAGGTAATCCTCGGCGGTCTTCTTCATTTTGCGCAGCACCTCGGCGGAGACCTGCTGCGGTCCGATCTTCTTGCCGCGCACCTCGACCCACGCGTCGCCGTTGTCGGCGCGAGCGATCTTGTAGGGCATCAGGTTGATGTCCTTCTGCACTTCCTTTTCCTCGAAGCGCCGGCCGATCAGGCGCTTCACCGCGTAAACGGTGTTCTTCGCGTTGGTCACGGCCTGCCGCTTGGCGGGCGCGCCGACCAGGATTTCGCCGTCCTCGGTATAGGCCACGACGGAAGGGGTGGTGCGCGCGCCTTCCGAGTTCTCGATCACCTTGGGCTTGCCGCCCTCCATGATCGCGACACAGGAGTTCGTGGTGCCGAGGTCGATGCCAATGATCTTTGCCATGGGTTTCCCGTTTAGTCTAAGTCTGTGTCGGAGATGGGGTTTCTCTCCGATTTTTCAACTGCCTTTGCGACGGTTACCAGCGCCGGCCGCAGGATGCGGTCGTGGAGGTGGTAACCCTTCTGCATCACGCTGACGATGGTGTTCGGCTCCGATTCCGCGGCTACCGCGGCCACTGCTTGGTGGCGGTGCGGATCGAAGCGCTCGCCGGGGGTCGGGAAAATGGCGGTGACCCGCGATTTCTCGAGGGCCTGCGAGAGCTGGCGCAACGTGAGCTCGACGCCGTCGCGCAGCGCCTCGGGACTGGCGTCCTTGTTGGCGAGCGCCGCCTCGAGGCTGTCCATGACGGGCAGCAGCGACTCCGCGAAGCGCTCGATGGCGTATTTCTGCGAGCTTGCGGCTTCGGCCTGATATCGTTTGCGCGCGTTTTCGGCGTCGGCAAGCGCCCGCAGCATCTGCTCTCGCTGGGCCGCGACTTGCGCCTGCGCATCGGCCAGCTGCTGCTCCAGAGGCACGTCCGAGTTTGCGGCGCGATTTTCTGACTGCGGCGGCTGAACGGTCTCTTCCTGCATCTTGTCGAAGTGGGGATGGCGAGGCGTTTTTTCAAGGTGCCCCGGTTTATTCCAACTTGCTGATTAGACGATGAAAGCTATCAGATACACGCTATACGCGATCGCGGGGCTGGTGGTTCTTCTGGTCCTGGGGGGCGTCATTTTCGCCATGACGTTCAATCCCAACCGCTACAAGCCCGAGATCGAGCGCCTCGTGAAGGAGAAGACGGGGCGCACCCTGAGCCTCAAAGGCGACCTCCAGGTTGCCGTCTGGCCGGCCCTTGGCGCGAAGGTAAATGGGGTCACGCTCTCCGAGCACGGCAGCGACCAGCAGTTCCTCGCCCTCGATTCGGCCCACGCCTCGGTTGCGCTGCTGCCGCTCCTGCACGGCCAGGCGATCGTCGACGGCATCCGTGTGTCCGGCCTTAAGGCCACGGTCATCAGGGAAAAGGACGGGCGCTTCAACTTCAGCGACCTGACGGAGCCGCAACCTGCCGCCAACGAGCCGAAGCCGCGGGGCAAGCAGGAATCGAAAGAGCAGGCCCAGAAGAAGGCGGACCAGCGCCAGGCGCAAGGCGGCCAGGCGGTCGCGTTCGATATCGGCAGCGTGAACATCGACCGCTCGGCGGTGACCTACATCGACAAGGCGAGCGGCCAGGAGCTCGCGGTTTCCGATCTCAAGCTCTCGACCGGCAAGATCGCCGAGAAAGCGGACGGCAAGCTGAGCCTCGCGGCGGCGCTCAAGGGCAAAAATCCGGATCTGGACGTGAAGCTCGACGTGAGCGGCGGCTACAAGTTCGACCTGGCGGCGAAGTCGTTCGCCGTCTCCAAGCTCGATGCCAAGGTTACCGGCGCCGCGGCCGGCGTCACGAGCCTCAATGTCAACGCCAAAGGCGATGTGTCCGCGAATCCGGACAAGAACGAATACAAAGTAAGCGGCCTCGCGCTCGACGTGAAAGGCGTGCAGGACAAGCAGAACCTGGAGGCGCATATCGCCGCGCCGGAGCTGCTCATTGCCGCCAATTCGGCCAAAGGTGCCGCGGTCACGGCGAATCTCAAGCTGAACGAGGGCCAGCGCAACATCGACGCCCAGCTCAAGCTGTCCGGCGTGGAAGGCTCGGCGAAGGCGCTCACCATCCCGCAGCTCTCCGCCGACATCGCGATGGCGGACCCGAGCCTGCCGCAGAAGAACGTGAAGATTCCGGTGACGGGAAGCTTGAAAGCCGATCTCGAGAAGCAGACGGCGAACGCCGACCTCTCGTCCAAATTCGACGAGTCGAACATCCAGGCGAAGTTCGGCCTGGCGAAGTTCTCGCCGCCGGCCTACCAGTTCGACGTCAACGTCGACAAGCTGAACCTCGATCGCTATAGCGCGAAGCAGGCTCAGCAGAAGCCGGTCTCGACGCCGAAGGAGGAAGGCAAGGCGCCGGCGCCGAATCAGGCACCGGCGCCGGCCGCGCAGAAGAAAGATGAGGACACACCCCTCGATCTTTCCTTCCTGAAGGGGCTGAACGCCAATGGCCGGCTGCAGATCGGAGCGCTGCAGACCAACGGACTCAAGCTCGCCAACGTCAAGGCGGACGTGCATGCGGCGAACGGCAAGCTCGACATCGCGCCGCATTCAGCGAGTCTGTACGAAGGTGCGGCCTCCGGCGCCATCACCGCGATGGCGGACGGGCGCGTGGCGGTGAAAGAGAACCTGAATGGCGTCGCGGTGGGACCGCTGCTGCGCGACCTGGCGCAGAAGGACGTACTGGAAGGCAAAGGCAATGTCGCGCTGGAGGTGAACGCGGCCGGCAAATCGGTCAACGCGATGAAGAAGGCGCTGGCGGGCAGTGCGCGCGTGCAGCTCAAGGATGGCGCGATCAAGGGCATCAACCTCGCCGAGGTGTTCCGCAAGGCGAAGACCGCGCTCGGCTCGCAGGAAGCGCGCGCGCAGGCGGGCGAGGCGCAAAAGACCGACTTCTCCGAGCTGAACGCGAGCTTCACGATCAAGAACGGCGTCGCGCACAACGAGGACCTCGACGTGAAATCGCCCCTCTTCCGCATCTCGGGCAAGGGCGATGTCGACATCGGCAATTCGTCGATCGACTACGTCACTAGCGCCACCGTGGTCGCCTCGACCAGGGGGCAGGGCGGCGAAGACCTCGCGCAGCTCTCGGGGCTGACGGTGCCCGTGCGCCTCGTGGGGCCGTTCGATGCGCTGTCCTACAAGGTCGACTATGCCGCGGCGGCGACCAACCTCGCCAAGTCGAAGGCGGGCGAGAAAATCCGCGGCGCGCTGGAAGAGCGCCTCGGCATCAAGAAGCCTGCCGCCGAGGCAGAACAATCCGGCCAGGGCAGCTCGGCGCAACAGCAGCCACCGGATCGCCGCCAGGAAACGATCGACAAGCTCAAAGGCTTGCTCGGCCGCTAGCCTCGGTAACCAGCGCCGCCAGCGCCGCGATCCATTCCGGCGCCTCGTTCAGGCACTCGATGAGCCCGAGCTCGCGCCCGCCCGCGGCGTGGAAAACGTCGCGCGCGCGGATGCCGATCTCTTCCAGGGTTTCGAGGCAATCGGCTACAAAGCCCGGGCAGATCACATCCACCTTGCGGGTACCGGCACGCGCCAGTTCCACGAGCGTTTGCTCGGTATACGGCTCGAGCCACTTCGCATAGCCGAAGCGCGACTGGAACGTGACGCGCCACTGGCCGTCCTTCAGTTCTAGCTCTCGAGCCAGCAAGGACGCGGTAGCGCGGCATTGCTGCTCATAGGGCCCCGCACCGCGCTTCGGCAGGCCGTGGAAGCTCATCAGCAGCATCGGCGCGCGGCCGCGCTGTGCCCAATGGTTTCGCGCCCGGGCGGCGAGGGCGCCGATATACGCCGGATGTGCGTGGAATTCGCGCGCGACCTTGAGGCCGGAAGGCAGCACGTCCAGCACGCTGCCCGTGGTGCTGTCTGCGTACTGCGGATAGAGCGGCACGACCACCGGGTCTTCGAGCCGGGGCAGCGTCGAAGGGATCGAGGGTTCTCCGTAGCGCATCGCATAGGCGACGGGCAGCCGCGCGCGCTCGGCGAGAAGCTTTGCCTGGCGTGCCGTGTGCACGGCGAGCGGCGAGCCTTCGGCCATCCACACCTGCGCGTATTTTTCCGCCGATTGTGCCGGACGCACGCGCAGCACGACGCCATGCAGGATCGGCAGCCAGAGCCAGCGCGGCAGCGGCACGACCCGCTTGTCGCCGAGAAATTCGGCGAGATAGGCGCGCACTGCCTCGGGTGTCGGCGCCGAGGGCGTGCCGAGATTTACGAGAAGGACGCTCTTCAGTTCTGGGAGAGAGCGCTGGAAACCAGCTTGGCGGTCACGTCGACGATCGGGATCACCCGGTCGTACGCCATGCGCGTCGGGCCGATCACGCCGACGGTGCCCACCACTTCGCCGTTCACCTTGTAGGGCGAGGTGACGACGCTCACTTCGTCGGGCGCGCTGAAGCCGGATTCGCCGCCGATGAAGATCTGCACGCCCTGGCCGCGCAGCGACACGTCGAGCACCTGCACCAGCGAGGTCTTGCGCTCGAACAGCTCGAACAGCTGCCGCAGGCGCCGCATGTCCTGCGAGACGTCCTGCAGGCTGAGGAGGTTGCGCTCGCCCGAGATGACGTACTGCTCGGCGCCGCCTTCGCTCATGGCGCGCGACCCGGCATCGACGGCCGTCGTGAGGAGCTTGATCAGGTCCTGGCGCAGTTCCGTCAGCTCGCCCTGCAGACGCGAGCGCACATCCTCGAAGCTGTGCCCCGAGTAGTGCTGGTTGATGTAGTTCGCGGCCTCGATGAGCTCGGAGGCGCTGAACTCGCGCTCGGTGAGCAGGATGCGGTTCTGCACGTCGCCGTCGGGCGTGACGACGATGAGCAGAATGCGCTTCTCCGACAGGCGCAGGAATTCGATGTGGCGGAAGGTCATCGCGCGCCGCGGCGTCATCACCACGCCGGCAAACTGGGTGAGCTGCGAGAGAAGCTGCGAGGCCGCCTGGATCACGCGCTGCGGATTGTCGGGATGCAGCTCGCCCTCGAGCCGTTGCAGGTCGACCGATTCGACCGGCTTGATCACGAGCAGCGTGTCGACGAAAAAGCGGTAGCCGAGCGGCGTCGGTATTCGGCCGGCCGAGGTATGCGGGCTGGAGATGAGGCCGGCCTCCTCGAGATCGGCCATCACGTTGCGGATCGTTGCCGGCGAGAGGTCGAGACCGGAGTACTTCGAAAGCGTGCGCGAACCGATCGGTTGGCCTTCCGCAATGTAGCGCTCGATCAACGTCTTGAGAAGGATTTGTGCGCGCTTGTCGAGCATCTGATTCATTGTACACTCGCCTGCACATGCCCCAAGCCGCCTTCGGCAAGATTGCCCTTGTCGGCAAGCTCGGCACTCCTGAGATTGCGGCATCGCTGCGCAAGCTCCTCGCGTATCTCAAAAAGCGCGGCTGCGAAACGTTCCTCGAGAAAGAAACTGCCGCCGACATCGGCGAGCACGGACTCGACTACGCGGCGATCGGTGGCAAGGCTGATCTCGCGGTCGTGATCGGCGGCGACGGCACGCTGCTCGCCGCGGCGCGCAGCCTCGTGCGGCATCGCGTGCCGGTCGTCGGCGTGAACCAGGGCCGTGTCGGCTTCATGACCGACATCGGCCACCGCGACATGGAGGAGGGCATCGGCTCGATCCTCGACGGCAAGTACACCATCGAGGAGCGCTCGGTGCTCGACGCCGAGATCCTGCGCGGTCGCGAGTCGGTATTGCGCACGCTTGCGCTCAATGAGGCGGTCGTCGGCAAGGGCTCGCAGGGGCGCCTGATCGAGTTCGAGCTCCGGCTCGATGGCGAATTCGTCTATGCGCTGCGCGCCGATGGCGTGATCGTCGCCACCCCGACCGGCTCGACGGCGTACGCGCTCTCGGCGCAGGGGCCCATCCTGCATCCGGCCGTGGCGGCGCTCGCGCTGGTGCCGCTTGCACCGCACACGCTGTCGGCGCGTCCGGTGAGCGTCAGCGACCGCAGCGTGATCGAGATCTCGCTCAAGCACGCGCTCGATGCGCGGGCGCATTTCGACGGCCTCGCGCTCGCCGACATGCAGGAAGGCGACCGCCTGGTGCTCAAGCGCTCCGCGGATGCCGTGCGCTTCGTGCACCCGCCCGGCTACCGCTACTTCGCCACGCTGCGCGAGAAGCTCGGCTGGAGCGAAGTGCCCACAAAACCAGGATAGATGCTAAGAGCGCTCGAAGTCCGCGACTTCGTCCTGATCGACCGCGCCTCGCTCGAGCTAAGCGAGGGATTCACCGTCCTCACCGGCGAAACCGGCGCCGGCAAATCGATTCTCGTGGACGCGATCGAGCTGCTCGTCGGCGGCCGCGGCGACGCCGCCATGGTGCGCGAGGGTGCCGAGCGGGCCGAGCTGTCCGGCGAATTCGAGGTGTCGAAGGCGATGGCCGCCTGGCTCGAGGAGCGCGACCTGTCGGGCGATCCCGGCCAGCTGGTGCTGCGACGCTCGATCGATCGCGCCGGCCGCTCGCGCTGCTTCATCAACGGCCACGCCGCCACGCTCGCGCAGCTGAAAGATGCGGGCGAGTGGCTGGTGGACCTGCACGGGCAGCACGCGCACCAGTCGCTCCTGCGCATCGCCGCCCAGCGCGAGCTGCTGGATTCCCATTCCGCGGCGGACGAGCTTGCGCGCGAGACCGCTCAAGCGTTCCGCGACTGGAAGCGCCTGGAAGAGGTTGCCGCCGAAGCGAGCGCAGAGTTCGCGCAACGCGAGGCTGAGCGGGCCGACGTCAGCGACCGGGTGAATGACCTGCGCAAGATCGCGCCGCGCGAGGGCGAATGGGAACAGGTCGCGGCCGAGCACAAGCGCCTCCAGCACGGCTCGAGCCTGCTGGCGGGCGCGCAGTCCGCCTTGGAGGCACTCTCGGAAACGGAAGGCGCCACGCTGACGCAGCTTTCCGCCGTCGCGAACCGCCTGCGGGCGCTGTCCGAGCACGACGCCAACCTGAACCCGGTGGTCGCGATGCTGGAATCGGCCGAGGCACAGGCCTCCGAAGCGGTGCGCGAGCTGCGGCAATACGCATCGCGCGTCGACCTCGATCCCGAGGCGCTGCGCGAGGCGGAAGCGCGCACCGAGGCGTTGCACGCGGCTGCGCGGCGACAGCGCGTGCGGCCCGAAGAGCTGCCGGCGCGGTTTGCAGAGCTGGAGAAGCGGCTGCACGAGCTCGAGCTCGCGGCTGATCCCCAGGCGATCGAGCGCGAAGTGGCCGCCGCGCGCGGGCGGTATGACGCCGCTGCCAAAAAGCTCTCGGCCAAGCGCAAATCGGGCGCCGAAGCGCTGTCGAAATCGGTCACCGCGGCGCTGGCGCAACTCGCGATGCAGGCCGCGCGCTTTGCGGTCACATTGCGCAAGCTCGAGGAACCATCGGCCGTCGGCGCCGAGCAAGTGGAATTCGACGTGGCATCGCACCCGAGCCTGCCGCTGCGGCCTTTGGCGAAGGTCGCCTCGGGCGGCGAGCTCTCGCGCATCAGCCTCGCCATCCAGTTGGTGGCGGCGAAGGCCTCCCCCGTGGCGACGCTCATCTTCGACGAGGTGGATGCGGGGATCGGCGGCGCCGTCGCCGAAACGATCGGAAGATCGCTCAAGCGCCTGGGCAGGCAGCGCCAGGTGCTGTGCGTGACGCATCTGCCGCAGGTCGCCGCGAGCGGCGATGCGCAGTGGTCGGTGACGAAGTCTTCCAGCCTCAAGGTGCGGGTGCAGCGCCTCGATCGCGCCGCGCGGATCGAGGAACTCGCGCGCATGCTCGGCGGCGCCGAAGGAACGGCGCGCAAGCATGCGGCGGAACTGCTGGACGCTGCCTAGCGGGCTAGCCGCCCTGCTTTTTCACCCGCTCGTTGGGCGGTGAGGACAGTTCACCTTGGTGCAGTCGGCGTACAGCGCGAGCGAATGCCCGTGCAGCTGGAAGCCGCGCTGGCGCGCCACTTCGTTCTGGCGGCGCTCGATGTCGGTGTCGTAGAACTCCTCGACGCGGCCGCACTGCAGGCACACCAGGTGATCGTGGTGCCCGCCCTGGTTCAGCTCGAACACGGCCTTGCCGGTCTCGAAATGCTGGCGCGAGAGAAGCCCCGCCTGCTCGAACTGCGTGAGCACCCGATAGACCGTGGCGAGGCCGACGTCGATGCCTTCGGCGATGAGCGCCCTGTAGACGTCTTCGGCGGAAAGGTGGCGGACTTTGCTCGCCTCGAAGAGCTCGAGGATCTTGCGGCGCGGCAGCGTCGCCTTGAGGCCGCTCTCCTTCAGGCTCTGCACCGGGCTCATCGACTATCATTATAGGCCGATGCATCGCGCGTTCTTCATCGCTTTCGTGTTTCTGCCCGCCGCAGTGGCTCCTCTGGCGAGCTGCGGCGCGCCGCGCATTCCGGGCATCAGCCCGTACAAGCCCGAGATCCAGCAAGGCAACTACGTCTCGCAGGAAATGATCTCGCAGGTGAAGCCCGGCATGTCGCGCGACCAGGTGCGCTTCATCCTCGGCACGCCGCTGCTCACCGACATCTTCCACACCGACCGCTGGGACTACGTCTACTGGCGCGAAGCCGAGAGCGGCAAGCGCGAAGAGCGCCGCGTTGCGCTGTTCTTCGTCGACGGCAAGCTCGACCGCATGCAGGGCGATGTCATTTCGCCCGCGGCCGGGAGATGAGCCGCGCGCTGCGCGTCGCCGTCGCCGGTGCCGGCGGCCGCATGGGGCGCACGGTGATCGACGCGGTACTGGCCGATCGCGAGCTCGAGCTCGCTGCGGCCTTCGACATCGCGCGCAGCCAAATAGGCGAGATCGAAGTGGGTTCGGATGCATCGGTTGCCGCCGACTGCGATGTGCTGATCGATTTCACGCGACCCGAAGGCACGGTTGCGAATCTCAAGCACGCCCGCGCGGCCGTCATCGGCACCACCGGCTTCTCGCCGGCGCAGAAGAAGACCGTCACCGATGCGGCGAAGCGAATCCCGATCGTCATGGCGGCCAACTTCGCCGTCGGCGTCAACGCCACCTACAAGCTGGCGGAGACTGCCGCCAAGATCCTTGGCGATGGCTACGACGTCGAGATCCTCGAGGCGCACCACCGGCACAAGGTCGATGCGCCTTCGGGCACCGCGCTCAAGCTGGGCGATGTCGTTGCGCAGGCGCTCGGCCGCAAGCTGGGCGATGTGGCGCGCCACGGGCGCGAAGGCGAGACCGGCGAGCGGCCCTTGAAGCAGATCGGTTTTCACGCCATCCGCGGGGGCGACATCGTCGGCGAGCACACGGTGCTCTTTGCCGGCCAGGGCGAGCGGGTCGAAATCACCGTACGCTCGCAAAGCCGGATGACTTATGCCGTCGGCGCCGTGCGCGCGGCGAAGTGGCTGCGCGGCAAGCCCGCCGGCCTCTACGACATGTCCGACGTACTGGGCTTGCGGTGAACTTCATCTACCTTCTCCTGAGCGGAATGGCGCTCGCGCAGGCGCCCGCCGGCACAACCGAAGTGACGGCCGACGGCTGCAAGCTGTACCTGCCTTCTGCCGACGCCAAGGGGGCTTCGCGCGTGCGGTGGAGCGGCCAGTGCAGGGACGGGCTCGGCGACGGACGCGGCGTCGTGCGCATCTATAGCGGCGGCAAGATTGCGCGCGTTTCCGAGACGACCTTCGCCGCCGGCAAGGCCACCGCGGCTGGCGAGGCGTATTTCATCCGTGGCGGCCAAGCGATCCGCAGCCGCGGCGGCGACCAGCTCGAGATTGCTGCCTCGGAATTGCCGACCTGGGCGCTGGAACTCTCGATGCTGGTTGAAGACCGGCCGGTGCGTGCGGCGCCGGCGAAGCCGACGGCCCCCAGCAAATCGACGCAACAGGTCGCGGACGAGAAAGCGGCCGCAGAACGAGCCGGTAGGGGGGCCGAAGAGAAGGCGGCGGCAGACAAGGCGCTCGCGGAAGCCAGGCGCCAGGCGGCGGAAACGGAGCGGCTGGCCAAAGCGAAGGCGGCAGAGGAAAAAGCGGCGGCGGCCAAGACGGCGAAGGAAGCCGAGGCCAAGCGCCTTGCGGCCGAGAAGGAGCGAGCGGCGGCGCAAGCGAAGGCAGTCGCCGAGAAGCTGGCGCAGGAGAAAGCGGCGGCGGAAGCGAGAGCAGCGGCCGAGGTGAAAGCGGCCGTGGAGGCGAAGGCATCGGCGGATGCCAAGGCTGCAGCCGATGCGAAGGCCGCAGCGGAGGTGAGGGCGGCTGCGGATGCCAAGGCAGCAGCCGAGGCGAAGGCGGCGGCCGACGAGCTGGCGGCGGAAAGGCTGGCGCAGCAGAAGTCGGCCGCAGCGTCTGCGCCATTTATCCCGGGCCGCGGCTTCGGCGACGCCGGCGCCGGCGAGCCGCTGCGGGCCGTCGTGGCCTTCACGCTGACGACCGACGATGGGCGCAACCTCGGCGTCGCCACCTTCGTCGCAGGAAAGGGCGAAGCCGCGATCAAGCAGAACGCGATCGCGCTGGCGCAGACCTACGAAAAGGTGTCGCCGTTCGATGCCAGGCTCCTCGGGCAGCCCACGGTCATCGCCAGCTGCGGTGGGCCCGGCTACGTCGTCGAGGCGCGCGTGACCTATCCGGCGACCAAGAGCTACGGCTGGTTTGCCGGCTGCATGGGCGGCAACGTCGAAGGCACGGCCACGCTGATCCAGCAGATCGAGGACCAGATGCACAAGGACTTCAAGGCCACGCCGACGAGCTTCTGGGCCTACCAGTACCTGATCGTCGGCTACCTCGACGAGGCGGGCATGCGCGGGCGCTCCGAATACGAGCGCGTGGCGCGGCCGAACCTCATGGCGCCGGGGCGCGTGATGGTGCTTACGCGGCCCGACCAGTGGGCGGAATGCACGACCGTGGCCAACAAGGATCCGAAGCTGAAGGACAAGGTGGCCTGCCTGAAGGAGGCCATGGAAAAGCTGAAGCCCGGGGTTCGTTAAATGGGCGTTGGCCGGTATAATTCCGGCCTCAAGGGAGCGGGAAGGGCGCAAAAGCCTTTCCCGCTTTTCGCATCCGCTTCCATAAATGACCAACCAAGACGCAGCGCTTCTCGTCCTCGCCGACGGGACGGTGTTTCGCGGCCGTTCGATCGGCGCGGAGGGCGCTGCCGTCGGCGAAGTGGTCTTCAATACGGCGATGACCGGCTACCAGGAAATCCTCACCGATCCCTCGTACTGCCGGCAGATCGTCACGCTCACCTATCCGCACATCGGCAATACCGGCGTCAACGACGAGGATCCGGAGTCGCCGCGCGTCTACGCCGAAGGGCTGATCGTGCGCGACGTGCCGCGCCGACATTCGAGCTGGCGCGCGCAGTCCGATCTCACCGCCTACCTGCGCCAGCACAAGATCCCGGGAATTGCCGACATCGACACGCGGAAACTCACGCGCATCCTGCGCGAGAAGGGCGCGCAGAACGGCTGCCTCGTCGCCGGTTCGACCGATGAAAAGAAAGCCCTGGACGAGGCGCGCAAATTCCCCGGCCTCGCCGGCATGGACCTCGCGAAGGTGGTCAGCGTGCGCGAGCCCTACGAATGGACGGCAGGGCACTGGGAGCTTGGCAAGGGCTATCGCAAGCTCCGCGACGCGAAGACGCATGTCGTCGCCTTCGATTACGGCATCAAGCGCAACATCCTGCGCCTGCTCGCCGAGCGCGGCGCAAGGGTGACCGTGGTCCCCGCCGCTTTTCCGGCAAAAGAGGTTTTGAAGATGCGGCCGGACGGCGTCTTCCTCTCCAACGGCCCCGGCGATCCGGAGCCCTGCGACTACGCGATCGAGGCGATCGGCGAAATCCTGGATGCCAGCAAGGTGCCGGTGTTCGGCATCTGCCTCGGCCACCAGCTGATGGGACTCGCTTCGGGCGCGAAGACGCTCAAGATGAAGTTCGGCCACCACGGCGCGAACCATCCGGTGAAGGACCTCGATACCGGGCAGGTCGTGATCACGAGCCAGAACCACGGCTTCGCCGTCGATCCCGCGACGCTGCGCGCCAACCTGCGCGCCACGCACGTGTCGCTCTTCGACGGTTCCCTGCAGGGCCTCGCGCGCACCGATCGCGCGGCGTTCTGCTTTCAGGGACATCCCGAGGCGAGCCCGGGGCCGCACGACATCGGATATCTGTTCGACCGCTTTGCAAAGCTGATGAGCGATGCCAAAGCGTAGCGACCTCAAAAGCATCCTGATCATCGGCGCGGGGCCGATCGTCATCGGCCAGGCGTGCGAGTTCGACTACTCGGGCGCGCAGGCCTGCAAGGCGCTGCGCGCCGAGGGCTACCGCGTGGTCCTCGTCAACTCGAACCCGGCGACGATCATGACCGACCCGGAGATGGCGGATGCCATCTACGTCGAGCCGATCACCTGGCAGGTGGTGGCCCGCATCATCGAGAAGGAGAAGCCCGACGCGCTGCTGCCGACCATGGGCGGGCAGACGGCGCTCAACTGCGCGCTCGATCTGGCGCGCGAGGGCGTGCTCGAGAAATTCGGCGTCGAGATGATCGGCGCCTCGCGCGAGGCGATCGACAAGGCCGAGGACCGCGAGAAGTTCAAGAACGCGATGCAGCGCATCGGCCTTGCCTGCCCGCGCTCGTCGCTCGCGCACTCGATGGAGGAGGCGCTCCAGGTACAGGCCGGCATCGGCTTCCCGGTCGTGATCCGCCCCTCGTTCACCCTCGGCGGCACGGGCGGCGGCATCGCCTACAACCGCGAGGAATTCGTCGCCATCTGCGAGCGGGGCCTCGACGCCTCGCCGACGCGTGAACTCCTGATCGAGGAATCGGTGCTCGGCTGGAAAGAGTTCGAGATGGAGGTGGTGCGCGACCGCAAGGACAACTGCATCATCGTCTGCTCGATCGAGAACCTCGACCCGATGGGCGTGCACACCGGCGACTCGATCACCGTCGCGCCGGCGCAGACGCTGACCGACAAGGAATACCAGATCATGCGCGACGCCTCGATCGCGGTGCTGCGCGAGATCGGCGTCGACACCGGCGGCTCGAACGTGCAGTTCGCCATCAACCCGGCGGACGGGCACATGGTGATCATCGAGATGAACCCGCGCGTCTCCCGCTCGAGCGCGCTCGCCTCCAAGGCGACGGGCTTCCCGATCGCCAAGGTGGCCGCGAAGCTCGCGGTCGGCTACACGCTCGACGAGATCGCCAACGAAGTGACCGGCGGCGCGACGCCCGCCTCCTTCGAGCCGACCATCGACTACGTCGTGACGAAGGTGCCGCGCTTCGCCTTCGAGAAGTTTCCGCAAGCCAACGACCGCCTGACCACGCAGATGAAATCGGTCGGCGAGGTGATGGCCATCGGCCGCACGTTCCAGGAATCGTTCCAGAAGGCGCTGCGCGGCCTGGAGATCGGCGTCGACGGACTGAACCAGCGCACGCGCGACCGCGAGACGCTCGAGCGCGAGCTGGGCGATCCCGGTCCCGAGCGGATCTGGTACGTCGGCGACGCGTTCGAGAACGGCTTCACGCTGGAAGAGGTGCATCGCCTTACGCATATCGACCCGTGGTTCCTCGACCAGATCAAAGAGATCGTGGAGCTCGAGATGGAGCTCGACGATCGGCGGCTGGACGACATCGACGGCGCCACCATGCGGAAACTCAAGCGCATGGGCTTTTCCGACCGGCGCCTCGCCTACCTCTTCAACGCCGACGAGATGGCCGTGCGCGCCAGGCGCCACAAATTCGGCATCCGGCCGGTGTACAAGCGCGTCGATACCTGCGCGGCCGAGTTCGCGACCAAGACGGCCTACCTGTACTCGACCTATGAGGAAGAATGCGAGGCCGAGCCAAGCCAGCGGAAGAAGGTCATGATCCTGGGCGGCGGGCCGAACCGCATCGGGCAGGGCATCGAGTTCGATTACTGCTGCGTGCACGCAGCGCTCGCACTCCGCGAAGATGGCTTTGAAACCATCATGGTCAACTGCAACCCCGAGACGGTGTCCACCGATTACGACACCTCGGACCGCCTCTACTTCGAGCCGCTCACGCTGGAAGACGTCCTGGAGATCGTCGACCTCGAGAAGCCGTGGGGCGTCATCGTCCAGTACGGCGGCCAGACGCCGCTCAAGCTCGCCAAGGATCTCGCCGCCAACGGCGTGCCGATCATCGGCACGAGCGCCGATGCGATCGATATCGCCGAAGACCGCGAGCGCTTCCAGAAGCTGGTCGACAAGCTGAAGCTGCACCAGCCGCCGAACCGCACGGCGCGCTCCGCGCCCGAGGCGGTGAAGCTCGCCGAGCAGATCGGCTATCCGATGGTGGTGCGGCCGAGCTACGTGCTCGGCGGCCGCGCGATGGAGATCGTGCACCAGCAGGCGGACCTCGAGCGCTACATGCGCGAGGCGGTTAAGGTCTCCAATGATTCACCCGTATTGCTGGACCGCTACCTGACCGACGCCATCGAGGTCGACGTCGATTGCGTCGCGGACGCGAGCGGCGAGGTGCTGATCGGCGGCATCATGGAGCACGTCGAGCAGGCGGGGGTCCACTCGGGCGACTCGGCCTGCTGCCTGCCGCCGCACTCGCTCGCGAGCCACGTCGAGCGCGAGCTCAAGCGCCAGACCACGATGCTGGCGAAGGCGCTCAAGGTGGTCGGCCTGATGAACGTGCAATACGCCATCCAGCGCGACACGGTTTACGTTCTGGAAGTGAATCCGCGCGCCTCGCGCACCGTACCCTACGTCTCCAAGGCCACCGGCCAGCCGCTCGCCAAGATCGGCGCCCGCTGCATGGCCGGGACGTCGCTTCGAGCGCAGGGCGCCATCGAGATCACTCCCTCGTACTTCTCGGTGAAGGAAGCCGTATTTCCGTTTGCGCGCTTCCCCGGCGTCGACACCATCCTGGGGCCCGAGATGAAGTCCACCGGCGAGGTGATGGGCGTCGGCGAGACGTTCGGCGAAGCCTTCGTGAAATCGCAGCTCGCCGCGGGCGTAAGGTTGCCCACCGGCGGGCGCGCCTTCATCAGCGTGCGCGATGGCGACAAGCTCGCCGCGGTGCAGGTGGCGCGCGACATGGCGGACCTCGGCTTCTCGATCCTCGCGACGCGCGGCACGGCGGCGGTGCTGAGCTCGCACGGGATTCCGGTGACGCAGGTGAACAAGGTCGCCGAAGGCCGGCCGCACATCGTCGACATGATCAAGAACGGCGAAGTGGCCTTCATCGTCAACACGACCGAGGCCACGCGCACCTCGCACTCCGACTCGCGCGCCATCCGCGTGACCGCGCTCGCGCGCCGCGTGACCTACTACACCACCATCGCCGGCGCGAAGGCCGCGTGCGAGGGCATGAAGTACCACATCGGCACGCTCGAGCCTTATCGCCTGCAAGATCTGCACGCGCGCCTCAAGCAGGCGCGCGCCGAACCGCGCATTGAAAACCCAACTCTCCTGATATGAAAACACCCATGACCCGACGCGGCGCCGACCTCCTGCGCAGCGAGCTGCACCGCCTGAAGACGGTCGAGCGCCCGGCCAACTCGCAAGCCATCGGCGAAGCGCGCGCCCATGGCGACCTGTCGGAGAACGCCGAATACCACGCCGCCCGCGAGCGCGCCGGCTTCATCGAGGGCCGCATCGCCGAGATCGAAGCCAAGCTCGGCAACGCGCAGATCGTCGACCCGAAGCTGGTCGATGCCGAAGGGCGCTGCGTCTTCGGCGCCACCGTCGACATCGAGACCGACGGCGAGACGGCCACCTGGCAGATCGTCGGCGAGGACGAAGCCGACATCAAGGCGCACCGCATCTCCTACTCCTCGCCGATCGGCAAAGCGCTCATCGGCAAGGAGTCGGGCGAGATCGTCGAGGTCAAAACCCCCGGCGGCCTGAAGCGCTACGAGATCATCGACGTCCGCTACGAATAATTCCGGACAACGTCCGTAATTATTTGAGCTTGAGGTGGAAAGACTTGGGGCGGGTGAACGCCTCCAGGCCGAGCTTCGATAGCGTGCAGCCGCGTCCTGAGTCTTTCACCCCCGTCCAGGCGAGCGCGGGATCGAGGTAGTCGCAGCGGTTCATGAACCAGGTGCCGGTTTCGACCTGGTCGCCGATGCGAACGGCGGCATCGGCGTCTTTCGTCCAGATGGAAGCGGTGAGGCCGTAGCGGCTGTCGTTCATCAGCTTGATGGCTTGCTCATCGCTGTCGACCGCCATGATGCCGACGACCGGGCCGAAGGTCTCGTCGGTCATGACTTTCATCTTGTGGTTGACGTTGATGAGGACCTGCGGCGCGAGGTAGGGTGTGCCCTTCTTGTCGGCGGGGAATGCCTTCGGATCGATCAGCGCCTGCGCGCCCTTGGCGAGCGCCTGCTTGATCTGCGCGCGCACGGCGCTCGCGGCATCGGCGCGCACCAGCGGGCCGAGGGTGACGGATTTGTCGAGCGGGTTGCCGAGCTTGTACTGGCGCGTGAGCTCGGCGAAGCCGTCGACGAAAGGCTTGAAGACTTTCTTGTCGACGTAGATGCGCTCGATGCCGCAGCACGATTGGCCCGAGTTGAAGAAGCTGCCGTCGACCAGGTTCTCGATCGCGGCGGGCAGGTCGGCGTCCGCGCGCACGTAGGCCGGGTCCTTGCCGCCGAGCTCGAGCCCGGTGGCGATGAAGCGCTCTGAGGCGGCGCGCTGCACGGCATGGCCGCCCTCGACCGAGCCGGTGAAGGCAACGAAGCCGATGCGCGGATCGCCGATCACCTTCGCCGTCTGCGCGTGGTCGAGGTGCAGGTATTGGAAGACACCCTCCGGCAGCCCCGCAGCCTTGAACGCCTCGGCGTAGCGCTCGGCGACGAGCGGGGTCTGCTGCGCCATCTTGAGGATCACCGCGTTGCCGGCGAGAAGGGCCGGCACAACCGCGTTCACCGAGGTGAGCCAGGGGTAGTTCCAGGGCGCAACCACCAGCACGACGCCAAGCGGCTCGCGGCGGATGAAGCGGCTGCCAGGCGTGATTGAAATATCTGAAAGAGCGGCTTCGGCGATCTCCGCCATGTGCAGCGCCCGCTCCTGGAAGCCGCGGCGGATCTCGTTCGGCGCGTAGGCGATCGGCCGGCCCATCTGGCGGGTGAGCTCCTCGCCGATGCGGTCGGCGCGCGCCACGCACCACTCGACCATCTTGCGCACGATCGCGACGCGCTCGGCGACCGGAACGCGCTGCCATTTCGCCTGCGCGCCGACGGCGCGGGCAAGCGCGCGCTCGATGTCGCGCGCGGCGGCGAGCTTGCGCTCGACGTAGAGCGAACCATCGATGGGACTGACGGTGCGTTGCACGGTATGCTTCATCGATGCAGGAACTCGTCGATCTCGTCGCGCATTACGGGCTCATGCTCATCTTCATCAACGTGCTGCTCGAGCAGGTGGGCTTGCCGGTGCCGGCGGTGCCGACGCTGATCGTCGCCGGCGCTGCGGCGGCGACCGGGCAGCTCTCGGCCGCAGCGGTGTTCGGCGTCGCGGTGCTGGGGTGCTATATCGGCGACGGCGTCTGGTACGCCGGCGGCCGCATCTACGGCCGGCGCGTGCTGCGCCTGCTCTGCCGCGTGTCGCTCTCGCCCGATTCCTGCGTGAGCCAGAGCGAGTATCACTTCGAGCGCTGGGGAAAAGCGGTGCTGATCGTCTCCAAGTTCGTCCCCGGGCTTTCCGCCGTCGCGCCGCCGCTCGCCGGCGCGATGCGCATGGGCTGGCCATCCTTCATCTTCCTGAACGGCATCGGCATCTCGCTCTGGGCCGCGCTGCCGATCGGCGCCGGGATGCTCTTCAGCAGCGAGATCGAGCGCGTGATCGGAGCGCTCGAGCGCTACGGCTTGCTGGGCGTCGAGCTCCTCGGCGCGGTGCTGGCCGCCTATATCGCCTTGAAATGGTGGGAGCGGCAGCGCTTCTATCGAGCGCTGCGCCTGGCCCGCATCACCGTGGATGAGCTGAGGGACCTGATCCAGCGCGGCAAGCAACCGGTCGTCGTCGACGTGCGCTCGCCCGTCGCGCGCAAAAGCGATGCGCGCTTCATTCCCGGCGCGCTCCTGATGAGCACCGACGAGATCGACGAGCGCCTGCGCGCGCTGCCGAAGGATCGCGACATCGTCTTCTACTGCTCGTGCCCCAACGAGGCCTCTGCCGCCGTCGTCGCGAAGCGGCTGATCGAGCTTGGCTACACGCGCGTGCGCCCGCTCGCCGGCGGCCTCGATGCCTGGATCGCGGCCGGGCTCGACGTCGAGTCTCATTCCGGCGTGACGTAAGCGGCCGTCAGGCCGCCGTCGACCAGGAACTCCGTGCCGGTCACGTAAGAGGAGTCGTCGCTCGCGAGGAACAGGGCCGCCTTGGCGATCTCCTCGGCCTCGCCGAAGCGTCCCATCGGCACGTGCACCAGCCGCCGCTGCTTCTTCGCCTCGGTGTCGAGGAAGCTCATCAAGAGCTCGGTCTTGAGCGGCCCGGGCGAGAGCGCATTCACGCGGATGTTCTGCCGCGCGTGGATCACCGCGAGCTCGCGCGTCATCGCCAGCACCGCGCCTTTGCTCGCCGTGTAGGCGATCTGCGGCGTCGCGGCGCCGAGCCGCGCGACAAACGAGGCGGTATTGATCACCGAGCCGCCGCCCGCGCGCTTGAGCGCCGGGATGCCGTACTTGCAGCCGAGGAAGACGCCTTTCGCGTTGATGTCCATCGTCAGGTCCCAGACCGACTCGTCGGTCGAGATGGCGTCGTCGTCCTTCGCGTGCATGATGCCGGCGTTGTTGAAGAGCACGTTCAGCCGTCCGAACTTCTTCTCGGCCTGGGCGATCATGTTCTGCGCATCGGCTGCCTTGGAAACATCGGCCTTTACGGCGATGGCGTTCTGGATCATGCCGACCGTTTCCTGCGCCGCCTTCTCGTTGACATCCACCGCTACGATGGCGGCGCCTTCGCGCGAGAAGAGCAGCGCCGCCTGGCGGCCGATGCCGCTGCCGGCGCCGGTGATGAGTGCCACCTTGTCTTTGAGTCTCATATTCTTTCGAAGTAGCGCTTGCGCTCCCAGTCGGTGACCGTCTTGTCGTAGGCGGCGACTTCCATGCGGAAGAAGTGCGAGTAATGCTCGACCACGTCGGCGCCGAACGCCTGCTTGGCGAATTTGCTCTTCTCGAATGCGTCGACCGCCTGTGCCAGCGTGTAAGGCACGCGCTGCAGGTTGCGCGCTCCATAGGCATCGCCGACGAAGGCCTTCGGCGGCTCGATCTTGTTGCGGATGCCATCCAGGCCGGAGGCGAGCGAGGCGGCGAGCGCGAGATAGGGATTGGCATCGGCGCCGGCGATGCGGCACTCGATGCGCAGGCTCTGGCCGTCGCCCACGACGCGGAATCCAGCCGTGCGGTTGTCGTAGCTCCAAGCGAGCCGCGTTGGCGCCCACGAGGCGTCGACGTAGCGCTTATAGGAGTTGATGGTCGGCGCGTAGAACGGCATCAGCTCGGGCACGTGCTTGATCCAGCCGCCGAGGAACCAGCGGAAGTGGTCGCCGTCCTTCTTGAAGACGTTCTTGCCGTCTTTCCAGAGGCTGAAGTGGATATGGCAGCTCGAGCCCGCCTGCGCCGCATCGGGCTTCGCCATGAAGGTGACGCTCATGCCGGACAGCTCGGCAACCTCCTTCAGGCACTGCTTGAAAATCACGTGCCGGTCGGCCATGTCGAGCGCTTCGGCATAGCGCACGTTGAGCTCGTGCTGGCCATTGCCCCATTCGCCCTTCGAGGTCTCCACCGGCACGCCGGAGAGCTTGAGGTGGCGCCGCGCGGCGGCGTGGAAGCTCTCGGTGCGCGTGCCTTGCAGGATGTGATAGTCCTCGAGGTACCAGCCGGCGGGCTCGAGATCGCGGTAGCCCTTCTGCGAAGCGTCGCGATAGCTGGTGCGGAAGAGGTAGTGCTCGAGCTCGGTGGCGGCGAACGCCTGGAAGCTCATCTTCTTCGCTGCCTCCACCTGCTGCCGCAGGATGGAACGCGGTGCAACCGTGACCCTATCGTGCGTCTTCTCGTCCCTCACGTCGCAGAGGACGAGCGCGCTCTTCTCGAGCCAGCTCGCGCGCCTGAGCGTGCCCATGTCGGGCACGAGGTGGAAGTCGCCGTAGCCGAGCTCCCAGTTCGCGAATTTGTACCCGGGGACCGGATCCATCTCCATGTCGACCGTGAGGAGATAGTCGCAGGCGTGCGCGCCATCCTCGACCACGCTCCCGACGAACATCTCGGCGTCGTAGCGCTTGCCGAGCAGCCGGCCGTAGTGATCGGTAAATCCTACAACCACGGTCTCGATCTCGCCGCGCGTGGCGAGATCGCGCAGCGCCTCCAGGGAAAGCAGGCCGTGCGGGGTCGGTTTTTTGGGGCGCATCGTTTCCCTGGATCTATTTTGACAAACTTCGACGTGTCCAATGCAGGCTGCGGCCTAGGGCCTTATGTTGACGGAAGTTTGTGAACCGTGAACAATCTGCCGCGCAATAACAATAAGCAAGTCAACGCAAAAAAGTCGGGAGGGAGTGGATGTCTGGACGAGCCTCAGCGCTCGCAGTCCTGGCGATCGCATTTGCCGGTGGCGGAGCGGCGGCGGTCCCGTATGCCGAGGGCTACCGCAAATGCGAGAAGTGCCACGAAGCCGAGGTCGAGGTCTGGAAGGGGACGGAGCATTCCAAGTCCTTCCAGACCGTGCATCGCAAGCCGGAAGCGCAGAAGATTCTGGACGCTGCCGGCGGCGGCGCGAGCATGCGGCAGAACGCCACCTGCGTGCTGTGCCACTACACGGAAACGCAAAGCTCGCCGAGCGCGAAGCCGCAGGTCGCTTCCGGCCCATCATGCGAGAGCTGCCACGGACCGTCATCGGACTGGCGCGATATCCATAACTTCTACGGCGACGGCATAGACGACGCGGCAAAGGAGGCGCCGGCGAACAAGGCGAAGCGCATCGCCGAAGCGCGCAAGGCCGGGATGATCTGGTCGTTCATGACCTATGACGTCGCGGCGAACTGCAGCGAGTGCCACGGGCTCGCGCATCCCAAGCTAAGCGGCGAGGTACTCGCCAAGATGCTCGACGCGGGCCACCCGTCCGAGCCGGACTTCGAGCTGGTGCGCTATTCGCAGGGCACGGTGCGCCACCGGTTCTATCCGCCCGACTACAGCAAGAACGCCGAGATGAGCCCTGCGGAGCTGGCGAGGCTATTCGTCGTGGGCCAGGCGGCGAAGCTCGTTTCGGCCACCGGCGCGGCGGGGAAATCGAGCCATCCGAAATACAGCGCCCTGCAGAAGAAGCGGGCGCAGGACGCACGCAGCGCACTCCAGACGGTAGCGGACGTGCCGGAGGTGGCGCTGCTGCTCCAGCAACCGACCAGCGATAATGCACGCAAGATCGCAGACGCATTGAAGAGCCGCGATGTCAGCGCAAAGATCAAGCCGCTGCTTCCGGCAAAGTCGAGCTACAAGTAAGTCTGCAAGCGAACGGCGGGGGAATGGGAACAAGGCGTGAGTGACGCTCAGCTGATGCAGCGTCCGAAGCGCTGGGACGCGCCTTTCGATCCCCAGATGTCGGAAACCGAGGTCGCGGCGCTGCTCGCGCGCCCTGAGTTCGCCGCCATCAATGCCGCGCGCTTCCCGAGCGCTGCGCCGCTGCGCGGCATCGTGCGCAACGACACGCGCATGGTCGCTTACGCGCCGGGCGACATCATCGTGCGCGAGGGTGATTACGGCAACTCCGCCTTCCTCGTGCTCGACGGCGCCGTGCGGGTCGTGTTGCCGCCGGGGCTGCCGCCCAACCTGCTCGGCCGCGCCACCGAGCAGAAGCGCGGTCTGCTCGAGATGCTGACCGATGCGCTGCGCCGCGACCGGGTTCCGGAGATGCGGGACACGGGCCTCTACCGCGAGGCCAAGGCGCGCACCGACAGCCGCGGCGAGCAGCGCGCCTCGCTGCTCCACGTGCCGAACCCGGGCCTGCTCTTCGGCAACAGCATCGATCCCTCCCGGCTGAGCGGCAGCGTGCCGCCGCTCGTGCCGGCCTTTAAGACCGCGTTGCTGCCGCCCGGGTCGCTCTTCGGCGAGATCGCCGCGCTCGGCCGGGTGCAGCGCACCGCGACGGTCTATGCGGAGTCCGACTGCCAGATGCTCGAGATGCGCTGGCAGGCGCTGCGCGACATCAAGAACCGCGACGACTTGTGGCGCCAGCGCATCGAGCAGGGCTATCGCGACAACCAGCTGAGCGCGCATCTGCACGAGCATCCGCTGCTCGCCGGGCTCGACGCCAAGGTGCTGCAGACGCTGGCGGAGCGCACGCTCTTCGAGACCTACGGCTCCTTCGAGTGGTACGTCGACTACAAGGCGGGCAGCGGCGAGGCGGCATTCGAGCCGCCAGTGGCCGCGCAAGGTGACTACCCGGACGGCCTGCTGCTCGTGATCGGCGGCTTCGGCCGCGTCTCCACCGACCTCGGCCACAGCGCGCGCACCCTGACCTACCTGCGCAACGGCGACGCCTTTGGCCTCGACGAGCTCTATGAAGCGTGGAAGAGCGGGCAGGACTACCCGTACGAGACGAGCTTGAGCGCGCTGGGCTACCTGCACGTGCTGCGCATTCCGTTCTCGGTCCTCGCCGAGCTCGTCTTCCCGCGCATCACGCCGCCGCGCGCGCGGCTGAGCGACGCGGCGGCGCGTCCCATCGCCCAGGATGCGTTTCTGGAATGGGCGGTCGACAAGCGCTACATCAATGGCACGCAGGCGATGCTGATCGACCTCGAGCGCTGCGTGCGCTGCGACGACTGCGTGCGCGCCTGCGCCGACACCCACGGCGGCAATCCGCGATTCCTGCGCCAAGGCGAGGCGATGGGCAAATGGCTGGTGGCCAATGCGTGCATGCACTGCGTCGACCCGGTGTGCATGATCGGCTGTCCCACGGGCGCCATCCACCGCAGCCGCGAAGGGGGTGCGGTGGTGATCAACGATGTCACCTGCATCGGCTGCGGCGCGTGCGCCAACTCCTGCCCGTACGACAACATCCGCCTGGTGCCGATCCGCGAGCGCGACGGCCGGCAGATCGTCGACCCGGCCTCGCGCGAGCCGATCCTCAAGGCGACCAAATGCGACCTGTGCAGCTCGCTGCCGGCGGGTCCTTCATGCGAGCGCGCCTGCGCGCACGACGCGCTGCGACGCGTCGACATCCAGTCGCTCATCCGCCAGGCGGAAGTCTTCGGGCGCTGAGACCTCGGCATGGCGCTCCTTCGCACCCTCGCCCTGCGCACTCGGCTGCCGCCGCGGCTGCGCCGCGCCTGGGGCGAGCTCGCGCTCTTTTGGACGCTGGGGCTCGCGGCGTGGCTCGCCGTGGCGCTGCTCGCCGCGCGCGCCGAGCAGCGGCTGCACGAGGGCGCGGCCATCACCGGATATGCGCTTTTCGCGATGATGCTCGCGCTCGTCCTGTTCAACGTGAAGAAGCGGCTGGTCGCGCTGCCGTTCGGCACCGCACGCGCGTGGATGACGGCGCACCTCGTCGTCGGCACGATCAGCGTGCCGCTCTATCTGCAGCACACGGGCAGGTTTTGGCCGAGCGGCTTCTACGAGCGGGTGATCGCGCTCTGCTTCTACACCGTGATGCTGTCCGGCGCCGCAGGCTACCTCCTGCAGCGCTGGCTGCCGAGACGCCTGGCCCAGCTCGAGGTGGAGGTGATCTATGAGCGCATCCCGGGCGAGATCTTCGCGCTGCGCGAGCGCGTGGAGGGGCTCATCGTGAAAGGCGTGCAGCAGGCGGGCGCCGATACGCTCGGCCGCTACTACCTCGAGTCGCTGCAATGGTTCTTCCGGCGCCCGCGCTTTCTTCTCGGCCACCTTTTCGGCAGCGGCCGGGCGGCGCGCTGGATCCGCGGCCATGTCGGCGCCTTGCGCCGCTACCTCAACGAAACCGAGCGCAGCGTGCTCGATGAGTTCGAGAAGCTCGCGCTGCGCAAGAACCTCCTCGATGCGCATTACGCGCTGCAGAGCGTGCTGAAGCTTTGGCTCTTCGTGCACGTTCCCGCGGCGGTGCTGCTGGTCGCGCTCGTCCTCTGGCATCTGCTCGTCGTGAACATCTACTTTCTGTGACCAGCCTACGGCGCCCCGGCCACGATGCCACCACCTACGAGCGGCCCGGCCAGCCCTATGCCTGCGGGCGTGCGAGGCTCTGGCGCAAGGCCTGCTGGCAGGGGCCGGGGCCGCGCGGCGAGTGCGGCGGCGCGGTTGAATGCGTGCCGGTGCGCTCCGGCGATCGTTGGGAGTGCCGTCGGCCGAAGCAGGCGGGCGGTCGCTGCAGCGAGGGACCGCTGCCGAGCGGCGCCTGTTCGCACCGTCATGCGCCGTGCGCGCCGGTGCTGCCGCTGCGCCGCGTGCGCGCGCGCGTATCTCTCCTCGCGCTGCTCGGGCTGGTCGTCGTGCTCGTCATCGGTCCCGATCCGACCATGCGCACGGTGGTGAACGCCGCGGCGATCGACGCCGGGCGGCTGTCGAGCCTGCATGCCGGCTTCACACGCGAGGAGGGCTGCGCAGCCTGCCACGCGAGCCACGGCAAGGACGCCTGGGGATGGTTTGCCGCCGCCTTCCACGACAACGACCCGAGCGCGCGCTGCACGGAATGCCACGGTTTCCCGGGCGACGCGCTGCACGCCCACAATCTCGTGAAGGTGAAGGAGGGGACGCCGCCGCAAGTGGCGTGCACGCGCTGCCACGCGGAGCATCAGGGCGCCGAAGTGAAACTGGCGCGCGTACCCGACCGCGCGTGCGCCACCTGCCACGGCAGATCGCTCTCCGCCTTTCCCGCCGGTCATCCACAGTTCGGCGCCCGCTACCCGTACGCCAGCCCCGGCGCGATCCATTTCGACCACGTGAAGCATATCAACCAGTACTTCACGGACGCGAAATATGCGCGGCGCTCGCCCAAGTTCGCGGCGGCGGCGCGCAGCGATTGCACCGCGTGCCACGCGGTCGAGAGCGCCACGCGCGAGGTGCGGCCCAGGCCGTACGCGGAGATCTGCGCGGGCTGCCACGACGCGCAGATCCGCAAGGCGAAGCTGGTGCTGCTCGAACCCGAACGACTGACCGCGGCCGCCTCGCTGCTCCTCGGCATGCCGAAGGACGGCGACGACGCGGAAGTCGGCAAGCGGCTCGCCAAGCTTTCGGAGGCGATGGCGCGGAGCGGCGCCGACGCCCTGACGGAGCTTGCGGGCACGGGCGCCGCGGCGAAAAAGCGCGCGGGCGCGCTGTTCGAAGGCCTCTCCGGTGCCACGGTGCAAGCGGTCGGCGCAACCTGGGCCGCGCGCAAGACACTGAAACCGGCGGACGAGGATCCGCCGCCTGGATGGGGCGCGGGCGAGACGGCTGATGGCCAGTCGCTCTTCTACCAGCCGCGCGGACACGCCGACCCGGTGGTGCGTGCCTGGCTGGAATATGCGCGCGCCACGGGCGCAACGGCCGGCGAGGCGCTCGACCAGCTGCTCGACCCGGACACCGGCGCGGGCGGCTGCGGCAGCTGCCACCGTGCCGCGCTGCGCGCGGCCTCGCCCGAGAAGGTGGCGACGGCGTGGACGTACGCCGACGCCGAAGCGCGCCCGTTCATTCGCTACAGCCACGCGCCGCACCTCCAGTTGCTCGATCCCGCGGCCGGTTGCCGCAGCTGCCACGAGCTCAATCCCGCGGCGCGCTACGCCAAGTACTTCACCGATTCGCACCCCAAGCCGGCTGCCTACGAGAGCAACTTCGCGGGCATCAAGAAGGAGGCGTGCGCCACCTGCCACCGCGACGGCTATGTCGACGCCGCTTGCCAGGTGTGCCACACCTATCACGCCGGTCACGCGCTGAATCTCGGTTTTCGCCAGAAGGACACGAAGGGAGCGGCCAACCAGTGAAAAACGTCGCCAGGCTTTTCCTGCTTGCGCTCGCCGTGCTCGCGCTCGATGAGGCTGGCGCGCAGCGGGGCCCGCGCGGCGGCGCCCCCGCGCCGAAGCCGGGTGTCGATCCGCACACGCGCGTGTATGCGAACGATCCTTACCCGAGCGCGGCGAAATGCGCGTCCTGCCACGAGCGCATCTACGAGGAATGGCGCGCCTCGAGCCACGCTTATGCGGGCATCTCGCCCATGTTCCACAAGTTCGAGCAGAAGATCAGCGATCTCGCCCCGACCATCGGCACGTTCTGCGTGCGCTGTCACATGGGCGTCGGCACGACCTTGAATGAGCCGCGCGAGAGGCCCTTGTGGCAGCGCACACAGGTGGCGCGCGAGGGCGTCACCTGCATCAGCTGCCATCGCGTCAACGAGGAATACGGCAAGGCCAACGGCGAGCGGCGCGTCGTGCCGGGCTCCATTTACGCGCCGGTGTATGGCCCGTTCGAAGGCGATGGCGTCGCCGAGGCCGTGCAGAACCGCGCCCGCCATCGCGTGGCGACCAGCGACGAGGAGGCGACGCGCGCGCAGCCCATCCATGCCGCGGCGATCAAGTTCGAGCAGATCTCGCAGTCGCAGTTCTGCGTCTCGTGCCACCAGGTGGCGGTGAACCTGGGCATCAAGCTCGAGGTGGTGTGGGACCAGTACCGCGCCTCACCCGCGCATGCCAACGGCGTGACCTGCCAGGAGTGCCACATGGGCAAGGTGCCAGGCAAGGCCGGAGGATTCGCGACCGGCCCCGCCGCGGAGGCGATGACCGGCGGGCGTGCCCTTCATCCCGATCGGCGGCGCACCAACCATTCCTTCTACGGGCCGGGCTATCCGATCGCGCACCCGGGCATCTTTCCGCATAACAAGGACGCGCCGGAGGACTGGGCCGTCGAGCGCTGGCTGAAGTTCGATTACCGCGCGAAGTGGGGCAGCGACGAATTCGAGCGCGACGTGCGCTCGGGGCGCGTCAAGGTGAATTTCCCGCCCGAGTGGGCCGACGCCGGCGATCGAGCGCAGGCCTGGGGCATCGTCGCCTCCAACCTGGAGAGGATCGAGGAGAAGAGGAAGCAGCGCCAGCAGGTGATGGAGAACGGCTCGCGCATCGACGGACCGTTCTTCCGCTCGACTGCACGCGCGGGCGCCGCGTTCAGCTTCTCCTACCGCGTGACCAATACCGACGAAGGCCACAGTCTGCCCTCCGGCTCGCTCGGCGCGCAGCCCGAGATCTGGCTGAACGTCGTGCTCGCCGCTCCCGATGGCAGGCGCGTGTGGGAGAGCGGTTATCTCGACCGCAGCGGCGACATGGCGGACCTGCATTCGCTCGACGTGCGTGCCGGCAAGATCGCGCACGACTCGCAGCTCTTCAACCTGCAAACCAAATTCCTCACGACCAACGTGAAGGGCACCGAGCGCGAGATGTACCTGCCGGTCAACTTCGACATCGACCCGCTGCCCTTCCTGCGGCCGCCGGGCCAGCCGGTGACGGTCATGAACCATCCGCCCTTCGTGCGCATGGAGAGCCGCTCGCTGCCGCCGCTCGGCAGCCGCACGGCGAATTACAGCGTGCCGGCGTCGGCGATGGCGCAGCCCGGCAGATACCGCCTCTCGGCGCGCCTGCGCAGCCGCGCGGAGCCGATCTACTTCATGCGCTTCGTCGGCGCGACGAGCGATATGGAGCAGGCGATGAATGAGTGGATGCTCGACCTGCACGCCTACACCGTCGAGTTCGAGGTGAAGCCATGAAGCGCCTCGCCCTCGCCGCGACGACGGCACTCGCGCTGGGGCTCGCCGGGCGCGCCGCGGCCGACGAGCAGACGCAGATGTCGCCGGAGGCGCGCCCGGTGCCCTACGACCCGCACACCTTCTCGCCCGATCCGGCCTATGCCGACAAGCCCTACGACATCGACGAGCAACTGCGCATCTATGGCGGCAAGTCGGCGGTGGCCAATCCGCGTCCCCTGCTCGAGCTCGGCCGGCCCATGTACCAGGGCGGGCCGTACAACGCGCCGGGCCACGGCCTCGGCCGCAAGAATCCCACCGACCAGGCCTTCGCGATCTACGGCGACTGGCGCACGGCGCTCGCCCGCAATAACAACGGCAGCGGGCCCGACAACGTCCTTGCCACGCGGCTCAACCTCGATGTGGACTGGAAGCTGACGGCGAGCGAGCGCTTCCATGCCTTGTTCCGGCCGCTCGATCACAACACCGAGTTCACTCGCTGCGAGCGCAGCGGTTCGGTTGAAGGCACGCGCTGCGCGGCGGAGCTCGACGCGAAACCGGAAACGCTGTTCTTCGAAGGCGATCTGGGCGCCATTGCCAGCGGCCTGCGTGACCGCTACGGCTCGGTCGATCTGCCCTTCGCCGTCGGCAAGATTCCGCTGCTCTTCCAGAACGGCGTCTGGCTCGAGGACGCGTTCACCGGTGCCGCGCTCGCGATCCCGGCGCGCAACAGCGCGCGCCTCGGCATCTCGAACATGGATCTCACGTTCTTCGTCGGGCTGGACGATGTCGACTCCGGCGGCGTGCGCGACGCGCGCGGTGGGGTCGCGAACCGCAACGCGCACCTCTACGGCGTGACGAGCTTTATCGAGGCGAACCAGGGCTTCTGGGAGCTGGGCTACGCCTACACGCAAGGGCGGGGCGACGAGCTCTTTCAGGACCAGAGCTACCACAATGTCGCCGCCTCGTTCACGCGGCGCTACTTCGGCTGGCTGTCCAACTCGGTGCGCGTGATCTCCAACTTTGGCCAAGACCGTGGCGCGGGCTTCGAGCGCACCGCGAGCGGCACGCTGCTCCTGATCGAGAACTCGCTGGTCACGCGACGGCCGCTCACGTTCGTGCCGTACCTGAACCTCTTCTTCGGCCACGACCGGCCGCAGTCGGTGGCGCGCGCCGTCGACGCCGGGGGCATCCTGAAGAACACCGGCGTCAACTTCGAGACGGACGGCCTCACCGGATTCCCGACGCTCGACGACACCGGAAACAACACCCGCGGCGGCGCGCTCGGGCTCGAGTACCTCTTCGACCTGCAGCGACAGCTCGTCTTCGAGCTCGCCGTGGTCCGCCCGCACCGCGATGTGGCGGCCACGAACGCGGGCGGCAACCAGACCGCCCTGGGCGTGCGCTACCAGCAGAACATCAGCAAGGCGTGGCTCTGGCGCGCGGACGCGATCGCCGCCGACCGGCAGAACGCGCGCGATATCGGCGGCATCCGCTTCGAGCTGCGGCGCAAATTCTAGGAGCGTCCATGGCTATCCTCGTCCACTCGCTCGCTCTCGTCGCCACGCTGCTCGCGCTCGCCTATCTCGGCATGCTGGCCCACGCCACCTACCGGCGCCAGCTGCGCAACGCCCAGCTCTTCGAGGAGGAGCGCTCGCTGCTGCGCGCGCGGCTCGAGCAGCTCAAGACGCCGGTGGTGCAGGTCGCGCTGCAGAAAGGGCAGGCGTGGTCGGGCTTCCGCAAGTTCAGCATCGAGGGCAAGGTGCTCGAGGCGGATGCGATCTGCTCCTTCTATCTCGCGCCGCACGACGGCCGCGCGCTGCCCGCCTACCTGCCGGGACAGTACCTGACGTTCAAGCTGGCGATTCCCGGCCAGAGCCGCGAGATCACGCGCTGCTATTCGCTCTCCGACGGCCCGCAGCACACCGACTATTACCGGGTGACGATCAAGCGAGTCGGACCGCCGCCGGACGGGGCGAGTACGGCACCGGGCCTCATGTCGAGCCATTTCCATGACCGGCTGCAGGTCGGGGACATCGTCGATGTGAAGGCGCCTTCCGGCCAATTCCATCTCGATGTCGAGCACCGCGGTCCGGTGGTGATGGTCGGCGGCGGCGTCGGTGTGACGCCGATGCTGAGCATGCTGAACCACATCGCTTCGGCGCCGGGGAACCGCGAGGCGTGGTTTTTCTACGGGGTGCGCAACAGCGCCGACCACATGATGAAGCAGTACCTGAAGGAGCTCGCGAGCCAGCACCAGAACATCCATCTCGTCGTCTGCTACTCGAATCCGCGGCCGGAGGACCGGCTGGGGGAGGATTACCACTATGCCGAGCGCGTCAGCGTCGATCTCTTCAGGCGCGTGCTGCAAGTGAACAACTTCGATTTCTATGTCTGCGGCCCGCCGCCGATGATGGAGTCGCTGACGCGGGATCTCGGCGAATGGGGCGTGCCCGCGGATTGCATCCACTTCGAGGCCTTCGGGGCCGCCTCGGTGAAGAGAGTGGCGCAGGTCACCCACCCCGCCGCCGTCAGCGGCACTGCGGCCTTCGAGGTCGACTTCGCCCGCTCGGGCAAGAAACTGCTCTGGAGCGGCGCCGGTTCATTGCTCGAATTCGCCGAGGCGCACGGCATCCGCTTGGAGTCGGGCTGCCGGGCCGGCAGCTGCGGCACCTGCGCGATCGCATTGCGCGAAGGGCAGGTAGACTATCTGCGCAAGCCGGACATCGAGATAGAAAAAGGCACCTGCCTCACTTGCATCTCGGTGCCGAAGGGGACCCTAAGCATCGACGCATGAGCATCCTCAGCAACTCACAGGGTCTGCTGTTCACCGAGATCTCCATGGAGGAGTCGAAGGAGCTGCAGACCACCACGCTGCAGGGCTGGTTTGGCGCCCAGCAGAGCGGCCAGGCCAGGGCGCTGGTGACGAGCGCGGTCATCGCCTGCAAGGGCGTCGTCACGCACACCGTGGGCGAGGCGGTGCTCAGCAGCTTTTCCGATGCCGCTTCGGCCGTGAAAGCCGCGCTCGAGATCCAATCGAAGATCGCCGCCGCGCAGAAGACGCCCGGCACGGTCGCGCGCGTGCGCTGCGCGCTCGCCTATGGCCCGGTGCGCGTGCTCGCGGGCAAGGTCTCGGGCGACGCGGTCACCGCCGCTGCCCTGCTCCTCGACAAAGCAAAGCCTGGCGAGATCCTGGCGGAGCAGTCGGTGAAGGACGCGCTCGGCGCTGCCAGCACGGTGAAGCTGACGCCATACGGCAAGGTGGGCTCGCTGACGGCCTACCGCGTGGGCGACGAGCCAAAGACCGCCCAGCAGGAGGCCATGGCGAAGACAACGGAGATGCCACGGCCCAATATCGCGCCGGCGGCCGCATCATCCGCCGCGCCAGCGCCGCGTCCCGCGCCGCCGCCCGCGCCGCGCGCGAGCCCGCCCCGGGGCGCGGAGACAATCGCCGCCGGCCCGCAGGTCGAGTTCGAACTCGCCCTGACCTACGCCGGCAGGACCCTGCGCTTCACGCGCGCCGATGGCGAAATCTCGCTTGGCCGCGCCTTCGAGAACCATATCCACGTGCCGGCGCGCCACGTCTCGCGCAAGCACGCGAAGGTCGAGTGGCCCGTGGAGGGCCCCGTGCTCGTCAACCTTAGCGCCAACGGCTCCTGCGTCCGGCTCGAGGGCGAGCCCATCGCGAAGCAGACCTGCGCGGATCGCATCCCCCTGCGCGGGCGCGGCGCCATCGTGCTCGCCTCTGGCGACCGCCAGTCAGCCAGCGGCGACGATATCGTCAAGTTCTCGTTGACTTCGAAGTAGGGCTTCGCTCCTCGGCCTCATTCGGCCGGTAGATGACGAACACTTTGCCGATGTGCTGGACGCCTTCGGCACCGGTGCGCTCGCAAAGCGCCTGGAAGGCGACTTCGCGCGCGTTGCGATCGAGCGCGGGTGCTCGCACTTTGATGAGCTCGTGGGCTTTGAGCGCCAGCTCGACTTCTTTCACCACCTCGTCGGTGAGGCCTTTGGCGCCGATCATGACCACCGGATCGAGATTGTGGGCACGGCCTTTGAGTTCCTTGCGCTGCGCGGGACTGAGCATGAATGAATGCCGCAATCTAATGTCAAAATAGCCACCTTGCTACCCTCTGATTTTCATCCGGTCCTCCGAGAGTGGTGGACCACCCGATTTGCCGACCCCACTGAAGCGCAGCTCGACGGCTGGCGCGCGATCCGCCGCGGCGAAGACACGCTGATCGCGGCGCCGACGGGCTCGGGGAAGACGCTCGCTGCCTTCCTGACCTCGATCGACCAGCTCTTGCGCGAGGGCATCGAGAGCGGCCTGCCGGACGAAGTGCGGGTGATCTACGTCTCGCCGCTCAAGGCGCTGTCGGCCGACATCCACAAGAACCTCGCGGAGCCGCGCCGCGAGATCCACGCGTTGTGTCCTGTAAAAATAACTGCGGCGGTCCGCAGCGGCGACACGCCGCAGAACGAGCGGGCGATGATGCTGCGCACGCCGCCGCACATCCTGGTGACGACGCCCGAGTCGCTGTACCTCCTGCTGACCGCCGAGCGCTCGCGGCAGATGCTGAAGACCGCGCGCGTGGTGATCGTCGACGAGATCCATGCCGTGCTGCAGTCGCGCCGCGGCGCGCACCTCGCGCTCTCGCTCGAGCGTCTCGACCACGTCTGCGGCCGCAAACTGCAGCGTATCGGCCTCTCGGCGACGCAGAAGCCGATCGAGGAAGTGGCGCGCTTCCTTACCCGCCGGCAGTGCGCCATCGTCGATAAAGGTCACCGCAGGAAAATGGACCTCGGGGTGGAGGTACCGAGCTCGCCGCTCGAGGCGGTGATGTCGCACGAGGTGTGGGCCGAGATCTACCAGCGCCTCGTGCAGTTGATCGAAGAGCACCGCACCACGCTGATCACGGTCAACACGCGGCGCCTTGCCGAGCGCATGGCGCACCAGCTCTCCGACCGCCTGGGCGCAGAGAACGTCGCGGCACACCACGGCAGCCTGGCGAAGGAAGCCCGGCTCGACGCCGAGCAGCGGCTGCGCGACGGCAAGCTCAAGGTGCTGGTGGCCACCGCGTCGCTCGAGTTGGGGATCGACATCGGGCACGTCGACCTCGTCTGCCAGATTTCCTCGCCGCACCGCATCGCCACGTTCCTGCAGCGCGTCGGCCGCTCCGGCCACACGGTAAAGGGGACGCCGAAGGGCCGCGTCTTTCCGCTGACGCGCGATGACTTGATCGAGTGCGCCGCCATGGTTCGGGCCGTGCGCGATGGCCAGCTCGACCGTGTGGCGGTGCCCGACAAGCCGCTAGACGTCCTCGCGCAGCAGATCGTCGCCGAGACATCGGCGGAGGAGGAATGGGACGAAGCGGCGCTGTTCGCGCTCTGTCGCCAGGCCTACCCGTACCGGGCGCTGGAAAAGCGGCAGTTCGACGACGTGGTCGAGATGCTCGCGCGCGGCTATGCCACGCGCCGGGGGCGGCGGGGGGCGCTGGTCCACTACGACTCGCTGAATCACAAGGTGCGCGCCCGCAAAGGCTCGCGCATGAGCGCCATCACCAACGGCGGCGCGATCCCCGAGGTGTTCGACTACCGCGTGGTGCTCGAGCCCGAAGGCCACTTCATCGGCACGCTGAACGAGGACTTCGCCATCGAGTCGCTGCCGGGCGACGTCTTCCAGCTTGGAAACACGTCGTGGCGAATTCTGCGCATCGGCAACGGCGTGGTGCGCGTGGCGGATGCCCAAGGCCAGCCGCCGTCGATGCCCTTCTGGCTCGGCGAAGCACCGGCGCGCTCGGATGAGATGAGCTTGGCCGTCTCGCAGTTGCGCGCGGCCGCGGATTTCGAGCTGCCGGGCCCCGACGAGCCGCGCAAGGATGGCGAGCTCGAGGCGGCGATCGAGCTCCTGCAAAGAGACTATTTCTTGAGCCGCAGCGCGGCGGAGCAGATCGTCCAGTACCTGGCGGAGGCCAAGCGCAGCCTCGGCGTGGTGCCGACGGTGGACCACATCGCGCTCGAGCGTTTCTTCGACGAATCGGGCGGCATGCAGCTCGTGATGCACGCGCCTTTCGGCAGCCGCATCAACCGCGCCTGGGGCCTCGCGCTGCGCAAGAAATTCTGCCAGGGCTTCAACTTCGAGCTGCAGGCGGCGGCGACCGAGGAGGGCATCATCCTCTCGCTCGGCAGCCAGCACTCGTTCCCGCTCGAAGAGATCTTCCGCTACCTGCATCCGAACACGGTGCGCGAGACGCTCACGCAGGCGATCCTCCAGTCGCCGATCTTCGAGACGCGCTGGCGGTGGAGCGCGACGCTTGCCCTCGCCGTACCGCGCCGCCGGGCCGGAGCGCGGATTCCGAACCAGCTGCAGCGCATGTACGCCGAGGATCTGCTGCAGGCGGCGTTCCCCGAAGCGGCCGCGTGCCAGGACAACATCCAGGGCGCGCGCGAGATTCCCGACCATCCGCTCGTCAATCAGGCATTGCGCGACGCGCTCGAAGAGGCGGTCGACGCGCACGGGCTGGAAGCGGAGCTGAAGCGCCTGGTGGCCGGCGAGATCCGGATGACGGCGCGCGACACGCCCGAGCCGTCAGTGCTGTGCCACGAGCTCCTCAACTCAGCCGTCTACACTTTCCTCGACGATGCGCCGCTCGAAGAGCGCCGCACGCGCGCGGTGTACACCCGCCGGGCGACCGAACGGCGCAACGCCGACGACCTCGGTGCGCTCGATCCCGCGGCGATCGAGCGCGTGCGGCGGGAAGCGTGGCCGGCGGCGAACACGCCCGACGAGATGTACGACGCGCTGATGGTCGCGGGTTACATCAAGCAGCCGGAGCTCGCGCCGCAGTGGCTTTCTCTCCTTCAATCCTTGGGAGAACGGGCCGTCGAGCGCGGCGGCGCGTGGTTCGCGCTCGAGCGCGTGGACGACGACCCGGTGGAGCTCCTCGCCAGCCGGCTCGAAGTGCTGGGGCCGGTGGCAGAACCGGAAAACGTGATGCTCCTGGCGCTGGAGGCGCAGGGTCGCATCCTGCGCGGCCAGTTCACGCCGGGTGCCGCGGAGCTCGAGTGGTGCGACCGGCGGCTGCTCGCCCGCATCCATCGCTACACGCTCAACAAGCTGCGCGCCGAGATCGAGCCGGTCAGCGCAGCCGAGTTCCTGCGCTTCCTGTTCCACTGGCAACACGTCGCGGGCGAAGATCAGGTGAAGAGCGTGGAAGGCCTGGCGGCAGTCATCGAGCAGCTGGAAGGTTTCGAGCTCGCCGCCGCCGGCTGGGAGAACGACGTGCTGCCGGCGCGCGTAGGCGACTATGGCCCGGAGCAGCTCGACCAACTGTGCCTCTCGGGGCGCGTGGCCTGGGGACGCCTTACGCCTGGGAGCCGTGCGCCGCTGCGCAGCTCGCCGATCGCGCTGCTGCTTCGCGAGCGCGCCAACGTCTGGAAGGCGCCGCGCGAGCCGCGCGAGGAGTACAGCTCCGAGGCGAAAGCGATCGAGGAAACGCTGGAGAAGCGCGGCGCGTCCTTCTTCCACGAGCTGGTGAAGGCCACGAACCTCCTCCCCGCGTTCGTCGAGCGTGGACTCGCCGAGCTCGCCGGTGCCGGCGTCGCCACCGCGGACAGCTTTGCCGGACTGCGCGCGCTGCTCGCGCCGCAGGAGAAACGGCGCAATCTGATCGAGACCGCCGGGCGCTGGTCCCTTCTGGTGAGCGAGAAGACCGATGATGCGGAAGCGGTGGCGCGCACGCTGCTCAAGCGCTACGGCGTCGTGTTCCGCTCGCTCCTGCAGCGCGAGTCGCGGCTTCCGCCGTGGCGCGACGTCGTGCGCGTGTACCGCCGGCTGGAAGCGCGCGGCGAGATCCGCGGCGGACGCTTCGTCACAGGCTTCGGCGGCGAGCAGTTCGCGGCCGCAGACGCCGTGGGCAGGCTGCGTGCGGTACGCAAGAGCGAGAAGATCGACGAGCTGGTGGTGCTGAGTGCGGTCGATCCGTTGAACCTGGTCGGTATCCTCGCGCCCGAGGATCGCGTCGCGGCGATCTATCGAAACCGCATCCTCTATCGCGACGGCTTGCCGATCGCAGCGGTGGAAGGCGGGCAGGTGCGCCGGCTCGCCGAAAGCGACATGAGCGAAGATAAGCTGCGCACGCTGCTTGCGCGGCGCTCGCTGCGCCATCCGTTGCGGCCGCACCTGCGCACGCCGACCGTGCGCGAAACCGCGCTGCTTTCCCAAAAGCGGGCACAAGTCACAGCGCAGTCGCTTCCCGACAACTCGGCGCGTCACTGACCGTCAGTCGCTTCAGCTTTTCTCAAGCGACGGTTGAATAAGGATCGTTTGCGCGCGGATCCCGCGTAGCGCGGTGTGACCCGCATTGAACGCCCTTGCTTCGCCCATCCGTGAGCTGACGCGGCTCGAGCGCGGTGCCTACGGGCGGCACCTGGTTGCGCTCGACCGTGAGGACCGCCGGCTGCGCTTCGGCACGCCGATCGGCGACAGCGTGGTGCAGAGCTATGTCGCCGGCATCGACTTCGACCGTGACGCGCTCTTCGGCGTGATGAGCGACGACCTGACGCTGGTCGCGGCCGCCCACCTGGCGCGCGGCGCTGCGGGCGCGCAACTGGCGCCGCCCGAAGCTCTTCATGCATTGCCTGAAGGAGAACGAGACCATGATGCAGCTCGCGCGCCGGCAGGGCATGGACATGGTCGCCGAGGCGGGCGCGGCCGATGCGTGGCTCAAGCTTTCGCAGCCCGATGCGGCCAGCTATTTCGGCGAGGTCTTCGCGCAGCGCGTTGCGCTTTTCGACTTCGCCCTCAAGACGCTGCGCCTCCAATTACATCCGTTGGTCCGAGTAAAGATTTGTAGCGCTCCGCGACGCGCGGAACCTCCCACGGCACGGTGCTTGGCCCCGCCTGCCCCTCCCCAAGTGCAGGCGGGGCTGCTTCTTTCCGCTCCGAGCAAATCATTCCCCAGGGACAAAATCAAAAAAACGGTTGGACTTTCGAAAGCGGCGCTCTTAGATTGCTGCTGGGGGTGCGCCCTCGCTAATCGGGCGCTCGTACGCATTTCGTGACACACACTGCTCTGCGACCGGCGCGATGAAAAAAATGCCAAGCCGGCTGCGCTCGACACGCTCAGTCCGCGCGAACGCCAGGTCTTGAAGCTCGTCGTCGACGGCAAGACGAGCAAGGAAAATTGCAGCCATCGTGGGCGTGAAGCCGAGCAGCATCGACACCTACCGTAGCCGCATCATGGCGAAGCTCGAGATCGGCGACCTGCCGAGCCTCGTGCGCTTCGCCATTCGTCATGGGGTGCTCAAGCCCTGAGCGCGCGCCGGGGTATTCTTCCGGTGCTATGGCGAAGTCCAACAAGGCGTGGCTACGCCGGCACGTCACGGATCCCTACGTTCGCAAGGCGCGCGAGCAGGGCTATCGCTCGCGCGCCGCTTACAAGCTCATCGAATTCGACGAGCGGGAAAAGCTTTTCCGCCCGGGTGCGGTGGTCATCGATCTCGGAGCGGCCCCAGGCAGCTGGTCGCAAGTCGCGGCGGGGAAGGTCAAGCCGGGCGGCAAGGTGATTGCTGTTGATCTTCTCGAGATCGCCCCCATCTCGGGCGTGACCGTGCTCAAAGGCGATTTTCGCGACGTAAAGCTGCTGGAAGCTCTCGAAGGTCGCAGAGCCGATGTCATTCTTTCCGACGTGCTGCCCAATCTGTCGGGCATACCTAACGTCGACCAGGCGCGCGCCGCTGAGCTCTCCTTTGCCGCGATGGACTTCTGCCAAAAGGCCTTGAAAGCCGACGGAGTATTCGTGCTGAAGGCCTTCCAGGGCGGCGCATTCAACGAAGTTCTGCAACGTTTGAAACGTGACTTCGGCAAAGTGAACGTGCGCAAGCCGGAGGCGTCGCGCGGCGAGTCCAAGGAGACCTATGTGGTCGCTAGAAATCCGCGTAAGATGGACCCGCGACCGTCGTCTCAGAAAACAGGAGTAAGTCTTTGAACAACATGCTTAAGAACCTGGTCATCTGGCTCGTCATCGGGCTGGTGCTGATGACCGTGTTCAACCAGTTCAATACCCGCCAGGCGGCGCAGGCGCCGATGGAATATTCGCAGTTCCTGGAAGAGGTGAAGTCGGGCCGCATTTCCAAGGTCACGATCGAAGGCCGCCAGCTCAAGGCGCAGACCGTCGATGGCAAGCGCGTCACGAGCTACTCGCCGGGCGACATCTGGCTCGTCTCCGACCTGCTCAAGTACGGCGTGAAGATCGAGGCGAAGCCCGAAGAGGAGCCTTCGCTCCTCGTGAACATCTTCGTTTCCTGGTTCCCGATGCTGCTCCTGATCGGCGTGTGGATCTTCTTCATGCGCCAGATGCAGGGCGGCGGGCGCGGCGGCGCGTTCAGCTTCGGCAAGTCACGCGCGCGGATGATGGACGAGTCCACCAACACCGTCACCTTTGCCGATGTCGCCGGCTGCGAGGAGGCGAAGGACGAGGTTGCGGAACTGGTCGACTTCCTGCGCGATCCGTCCAAGTTCCAGAAGCTCGGCGGCCGCATCCCGCGCGGCGTGCTGATGGTCGGCAACCCCGGGACCGGCAAGACCCTCCTCGCGCGCGCCATCGCGGGCGAGGCGAAGGTGCCGTTCTTCTCCATCTCGGGCTCCGACTTCGTCGAAATGTTCGTCGGCGTCGGCGCGGCCCGCGTGCGCGACATGTTCGAGCAGGCGAAGAAGCACGCACCGTGCATCGTGTTCATCGATGAGATCGACGCGGTCGGCCGCCAGCGCGGCGCCGGCCTCGGCGGCGGGAATGATGAGCGCGAGCAGACGCTCAACCAGCTGCTGGTCGAGATGGACGGCTTCGAAGCGACGATGGGCGTGATCGTCATCGCCGCGACCAACCGACCGGACGTGCTCGACCCGGCGCTCTTGCGCCCCGGCCGCTTCGATCGTCAGGTGGTGGTGCCGCTGCCGGACATCCGCGGCCGCGAAGAGATCCTCAAGGTACACATGCGGAAGGTGCCGCTCGCACCGGACGTGAAGCCGGACATCATCGCGCGCGGCACGCCGGGCTTCTCCGGCGCCGATCTCGCCAACCTGGTGAACGAGGCGGCGCTGTTCGCTGCCCGGCAGAACAAGCGGCTCGTCGACATGGACGATTTCGAGCGCGCGAAGGACAAGATCATCATGGGCGCCGAGCGGCGCTCGATGGTGATGCCGGAAGAAGAGCGCCGCAACACGGCGTACCACGAGTCGGGCCACGCGATCGTCGCGCGCCTGCTGCCGAAGACCGACCCGGTGCACAAGGTGACGATCATCCCGCGCGGCCGCGCGCTCGGCGTCACCATGCAGCTGCCGGAAACCGATCGCTACAGCCAGGACCGCGATCGCCTGCTCAACATGGTCGCGGTGCTGTTCGGTGGACGCGTCGCTGAAGAGCTCTTCATGAAGCAGATGACGACCGGCGCGGCGAACGACTTCGAGCGCGCCACCGAGATCGCGCGCCGCATGGTCACGCAATGGGGCATGTCGGACGAGCTCGGCACGATGGTCTACGGCGAGAACGAGGGCGAGATCTTCCTCGGCCGCGCGGTGACCACGCACAAGAACGTGTCCGAGTCGACGATGCAGAAGGTCGACAACGAGATCCGCCGCATCATCGACACGCAGTACCACCTCGCGCGGAAGCTCCTCGAAGACAACCGCGACAAGGTCGAGGCGATGACCAAGGCGCTGCTCGAGTTCGAGACGATCGACGCCGACCAGATCGGCGACATCATGGCCGGCAAGCCGCCGCGCCCGCCGAAGCCCTCGGGCTCGCAGACCCAGAAGCCGCCCGCCAGCGACGGCGGCGCCGAGGGCGCCACCGCGCCTGCGGCATCCGCCTAAGGACGTTCCCCTGAAGTCTGCCGCAGCGCTTCACTGCGGCAGATTTTCATTTCCGCTGGACAAGCCGTTGGTGATGGGCGTGGTGAACATCACGCCCGACTCCTTCTCCGACGGCGGCCGCTTCCTGGATGCGAACGCGGCGATCGCTCACGCGAGGCAACTGGCGGCAGAGGGCGCCGACATCATCGACATCGGCGGCGAGTCAACGCGCCCGGGTGCCGCCCCGGTTTCCGAACCTGAAGAGCTGGCGCGCGTCATTCCGGTGCTGGAAAAAATCGCCGACCTGTGTGTCTCGATCGACACGCGCCGTCCCGCCGTGATGCGCGCGGCGTTGCAGGCCGGGGCCTCGTTGGTGAACGACGTGCAGGCGCTGCAGGCACCGGGTGCGATCGAGGCCGTCCGGGAAAGCCAGTGCGCCGTTTGCCTCATGCACATGAAGGGCGAGCCCTCGACCATGCAACGCGAGCCGCACTACGATGATGTCGTGCGCGAGGTGAAAGAATTCCTGTCGGCGCGCTTGCGCGCTGCGGAAAGTGCAGGCATCGCGCGCGACCGGCTGGCGGTCGATCCGGGATTCGGCTTCGGCAAGACGGCCGGGCACAATCTCACGCTGCTCGCGCGCCTGGACGAGTTTCGCGATGTCGGTGCACCGCTGCTCGCCGGGCTGTCGCGCAAGTCGACGCTCGGCAAGCTGACCGGGCGGCCGGTGGCCGAGCGGCTCGCGGGCAGCCTCGCCATGGCGCTCCTCGCCCTGCAAGGCGGCGCGACTATACTTCGCGTGCATGACGTAAGAGAAACGCGGGATGTCATCGCGGTGTGGGAGGCGGTGAGAGCAGCATGACACGCAAATATTTCGGCACCGACGGGGTGCGCGGCACGGTCGGCGAGATGCCGATGACGCCGGACTTCGTCATGCGCCTGGGCTATGCCGCCGGCAAGGTGCTCGCGGGCCAGAGCGCGGATCCGGCTGTGGTCATCGGCAAGGACACGCGCATCTCCGGCTACATGATCGAATCCGCGCTCGAGGCCGGCTTTTCCGCTGCCGGCGTCGATGTGCACATGTGCGGACCGGTGACGACGCCGGCCGTCGCCTACCTCACGCGCGCGCTGCGGCTTTCCGCCGGCGTGGTGATCAGCGCCTCGCACAATCCCTATGCCGACAACGGCATCAAGTTTTTCTCTGCCGACGGCTTCAAGCTGCCCGACGACACGGAAGCCGCCATCGAAGCGCAGATGGAAAAGCCGATGGGCTGCAACGAGTCGTCCAAGCTCGGCAAGGTGCGCCGCCGCGAGGACGCGGGCGGGCGCTACATCGAGTTCTGCAAGTCCACGTTCCCGAATGAGCTCGACCTGAAGGGATTGAGGCTGGTCGTCGACTGCGCGCACGGCGCCGCGTACAACATCGCGCCGCATGTGTTCCACGAGCTCGGCGCAGAAGTCGTCGCCATCGGCGTCAAGCCCGACGGCTTCAACATCAACGACAAGGTCGGCGCGACGCATCCCGACGCGCTGAAGAAGGAAGTGGCGGGGCAAAAGGCCGACCTCGGCATCGCGCTCGACGGCGACGGCGACCGCGTCACCCTCGTCGACGCCAAGGGCCGCGCCTACGATGGCGACGAGCTGCTGTTCGTCATCGCTCGAACCCGCGCCAAGAAAGGCGCGCTGAACGGCGTCGCCGGCACGCTGATGACCAACCTCGCGTTCGAGAAAGCGATGGCGCGCCTCGGCGTCGCCTTCGCCCGGGCGCGCGTCGGCGACCGCTACGTGCTCGAAATGATGCGCGACAAGGGCTGGGACCTCGGCGGCGAGAATTCGGGCCACCTCATCTGCCTGGACAAGCACACCACCGGCGACGGCATCGTCTCCGCGCTCCAGGTGCTCGACGCCATGCGCTCCACTGACCGCTCGCTCGCCGACCTGACGAAAGAGCTCGTCATGTATCCGCAGGTGCTCCTCAACGTTGCGGTGCCGCGCGGCTTCAAGTGGGAAAAGCACGAGGCCATCAAGACCGCCCAGGCCGACGCCGAGCGCTCGCTGAACGGCAAGGGTCGCGTGCTGCTGCGTCCCTCGGGCACCGAGCCCGTGCTGCGCGTGATGGTCGAGGGCGAGCCGCGCGACGCCATCGAATCCGCGGCGAAGTCGATCGCGGCCGCCGTGAAGACCGCCGCGCGCGCCTAGCGCGTCGTCGGGCGCCTCCAGGCCGAGTCCACGCTCCACGGCCCGGCGCCGGCCACGGCGAAGAACAGGAACACGAAGCACCACTCGACGGCGAGCTCGCCCTGGTTGAGCATCGGCAGGTGCACGCTGCCGCGCGGTGCATGGCCCATGAAATAGGCGAAGGCCATCTCGCCGCAGAGGATGAAGGCCACGGGACGCGTGAAGAGCCCGAGCAGCAGCAGCACGCCGCCGACGAACTCCAGCACGCCGGCGAAGCCCATCAGCGAGAACAGCTGCAGCTTGTCGAACATCGCCACGTGCGGCACGCCGAGGAGCTTTGTCGTGCCGTGCAGAAGGAACATATACGCGGTGACGATGCGCAGCAGCGCCTGCGCGCGCGGGGTCCAGGTAGCGAAAAAGGCGTCGTTCAGGGCCATGGCGTTCTCCTCATCAGCGCCGCACGAGCGGCCGCGTGGTCGATTCCGGCTGCAGGGTAACGTGATCGATGCCGAAGCGCTCGTGCAGTCGGGTCTGCAGCTCCTGCCGGGTGCGCTCCCACAGGCCGATATTGCGCACCACCACGTGCGCCGAGAGCGCGGTGCGGCTGCCCGAGAGCGTCCAGACGTGAAGGTCGTGCACCGAGAGCACGCCGTCGATGCGCGCCATCTCGCCGCCGATGGCCTCGACCGACAAGCCCTGCGGCACGCCTTCCATCAGCGCATGCAGGCTCTCGCGCAGGAGGTGCCAGCTCGAAAGGGCAATCAGCACGCAGATGGCGAGCGAGGCGACCGGGTCGGCTCGTGTCCAGCCGGTGAGCGCGACCAGTGCGCCGGCGCCGAGCGCCGCGACCGAGCCGAGCACGTCGCCGACGACGTGCAGCCGCGCGGCGCGGGTATTCATGTCGTGGCCGTGCAGCCGTCGCATCACCCACAGGTTCAGTGCAAGGCCGACGGCGGCGATCAGCGCGGCTGCGCCGCCGTTCACGGGCGTCGGCTCGTTTAGGCGCACGACTGCTTCGTAGCCGAGGCCGAGCACGATGACGAGCATCGTGCCGGCATTGGCAAGCGCGGCGAAGACTTCCGCTCGTCCCAGGCCGTAGGAGTGGCGCTCCGAGGGCGGGCGCTGCGCCATCCAGGCGGCAATGGCGCTGAGAGCGAGCGCCGCGCCGTCGGTCACCATGTGCCCGGCATCGGAGAGGAGGGCGAGCGACCCGGTCCACCAGCCGCCGAGCGCCTCGACGAGCGCGAACGCGACGGTCAGGACCGCGGCCGAGCGCAGCGCGTTTCCAGGCGCGGCGTGATGATGCGCGTGGTCGTGGTCGTGATCGTGGTCGTGGTGGTGATGATGAGGCTCAGCCACGCAGCTTCTCCAATGCATCGCGCGCGGCTACGGCGCTGTTGCCGCGCCAGGCCACGATCTGGTCGGGGCGGATCAGGGCGAAATCGGCGCCATAGAGGTCGCGCACCGCATCATGGTCCATGCGCACGATTCTTACATCGGGCGCTTGTGCTTCGCCTGACGGATCGCGCAAGCAAAGCAGCGTCCACTCGAGGCCGAAAAGGTCGTACAGCGAGCGCCCGTCGTCGAGCCAGTAGTGCGGCGGCCGACCGCCCGGGCAGGCCGAGGGGACGTAGCTATTCATCGTTTCAGGCGGCGCCGCGCTGCCGTCGCCCATGATCGCCGGCGAGCCGTCGTAGCGCCCGCCGAAGGTGATTCCCGGGATGTTGAACTCGGCGCGGCCGTGCGCTTCGAGGTACTCGCCCGCGCACTTGCGCGCCTTCGCGCCGGCCGGCGTCTCGTCTTCTATCTCCGGCGCGGGCTGGAAATTGCCGAGCGAATCCGCGAAGCGCCGGGCGTAGGCGGTATTGCGTTGCGCGAGCGCCTTGCGCTCGATCTCATAGCTCGCGAGCAGCCGCGGCGCGGCTTGTCCCTTGAGGACGGCGGCGAGCTTCCAGCCCAGATTCACCGCGTCCTCCACCGCCGTGTTGTATCCCAGCCCGCCCGTCGGCGTGAAGAGATGCGCCGCATCGCCGGCGATAAACACGCGCCCCTCGGCAAAACGCTCCGCGACGAGGGCGTGCCCCGCGGTCCATGTGTCGCATGCCAGCACTTCTACGTCGAGCGGCGCACCGATCGCTTGCCGCACCATCGCGGCGGGATCGACGCGCGTTTCGTCCTCGTGCGGCTTGATCTGCGTGTGGAACGCGAACTCGCCCTTGCCATCGATCGCCGGCATGAACGAGCGCCGCTCGCGATTGAAGCTCACGTTCATCCACGCCGGCGCGTGCGGCACGCTGCGATAGAAGTCGGGCACGCGACAGTACACCGCGTACATGCGCCCGCCGACGAAGTCGCGCACCACGCCTGTCTCGCCGGTGTAGCGCCAACCCATCGCCTGGCGGACGAGGCTGCGCGCACCGTCGGCGCCTACGAGGTAGTCGGATCTGATCTCGACCGCAGCACCACCATCGGCAGGCTCGACCCTCGCTTCGACGTGGCTTCCAACGTCGGCAAAGCGCGTGACGCGCCAGCCATAGCGCAGCGTCGCGCAGCGCTCGGCGTGGCGGCGCAGGACCTGCTCGACGAACTTCTGCGCGGCGCGATGCGGCAGCTCGGCGGCGCTCCAGGAGCCCGAGAGCGTCGTTACCAGCGCGCGCGCCTCGCGCGCCGACGGTAGGCGAAAGCGCGCGAGCTCATGCTTGGCGAAGCGCGTGAAGTACGCGATGTCGGTCGGGAAATCTGCCGGCATGCCGAGCGCGCGGATTTCGTCGGCGAAGCCGAGGCGCCGGTAGTGCTCCATGGTGCGCGCCTGCGTCGCGTTTGCCTGCGGATTGAATGCGGCGCCCGGTTTCTGGTCGAGCACTACCGTGCCGATGCCGCGGCGACCCAGCTCGATGGCAAGCATCATGCCGCAGGGGCCGCCGCCGACGATGAGAACCTGGGTTCTTGCCGGGAGCACCCGGCGGATTCTAGGAGGCTGCTAGGAGGGTGCCCAAGGGGCTTGCCGACCCCGGCGAGCTATCGGCGCTCACTCGGCGGTCTGGCAATCCCTCGTGCGATTTCAGTGTAACGCGCCCTGATGACGCCTTGGAGACCGCATGTAGTCCACTATGCGCCGCCCGGCGGAACCATGTCGCAGCCAAATAGGGTGGAGGCGAAGGTTGGATTCGAACCAACGTGGACGGCGTTGCAGACCGTAGCATCTCCCCGCTCTGCCACTTCGCCTTTGCCACGCGGATTGTCGGAGCGCGCTGTTAAGCGACATCTCGCGCGCCCTGCGCTGAGCGGCGTCGGTTTTATTGCGATGCGGTAAAATTCAGTCGCATGGCACGCACCCGGCTGGTTGCCGGCAATTGGAAGATGCACGGCAGCCGGCCCGCGAATCGCGCGCTGGTGGACGCCATCCTGAAAGGCCTGCCGAGGGGCGCGGAATGTGCGGTCTGTCCGCCGTTTCCCTATCTTGCCGAAGTGGCCGAGCAGTTGCGGGGCAGCTCCGTTGCGCTAGGCGCGCAGAACGTGAGCGAGCACGCCCAGGGTGCCCATACGGGCGAGGTTTCGGCAGCGATGTTGAAGGAGCTGGGCTGCCGCTACGTGATCGTCGGGCACTCCGAGCGGCGGCAGATCTACGGCGAGACCGACGCCCAGGTGGCGGCAAAGTTCGCGGCGGCACGAAAGTCGGGATTGACGCCGATCCTGTGCGTGGGTGAGACGCTCGCTGAACGTGAAGCAGGCAGGACCGAGGACGTAGTGGCGCGGCAGCTCGGCGCCGTGCAGTTCGCAGACGGCGTGCTGGCCTATGAGCCGGTATGGGCGATCGGCACAGGCCGCAACGCGACGCCGGAGCAGGCACAGGCAGTGCACGCGTTCCTGCGCAAGCGGTTGAGCGAGGACACGACGATCGTGTACGGCGGCAGCGTCAAGGCGCAAAACGCGGCGGCGATTTTCGCGATGCCGGACGTCGACGGCGGATTGATCGGCGGTGCATCGCTGGTGGCGGAAGACTTTTTGGCGATCCTGCAGGCCGCAGGAACGAAAGGCAAATGAAATGCTGACGACGGTTCTCATCGTGCTTCACGTGCTGGTCGCACTCTCGATCATCGGCCTGGTGCTGCTCCAGCACGGCAAGGGCGCCGACATGGGCTCGGGCTTCGGCGGCGGCGCGTCCAGCAGCCTGTTCGGCGCCACGGGATCCGCGAATTTTCTTTCGCGCACGACGGCGGTGCTCGCGGCGCTCTTCTTCATCCTGAGCCTCGCGCTCGCCTACGTGGCGACGCGGCGTCCGGCCGAGGAGGGCGGCGGCGTGATCGAATCGATTCGCCAGCAGCAGCAAGCGGGGAAACCGGCGCCCAAATCAGAAGAGAAACCGGCGGCGCAGCCGCAGGCGCCAGCGCCCGCCGAAGCACCGAAGGACAAACAGGTACCGCAGTGATTTTTAGGGGATAATTCGGGAATTCGCGGCCCACGTGGTGAAATTGGTAGACACGCCAGCTTGAGGGGCTGGTGGCCTAAAAAGCCGTAGCAGTTCGAGTCTGCTCGTGGGCACCAGAACTCATGCTCGCAGAATACTTTCCAATTCTGTTGTTTCTCCTGGTCGGCCTCGCCGTGGGCGTGGCGCCCGTGGTGCTTGGCGCCGTTCTGGCGCCGCACAGACCCGATCCGGAGAAGCTCTCGCCGTACGAGTGCGGCTTCGAGGCATTCGAGGACGCGCGCATGAAGTTCGACGTGCGCTACTACCTGGTCGCGATCCTCTTCATCCTGTTCGACCTCGAGATCGCGTTCCTCTTTCCGTGGGCGGTGGTGGTGAACGAGATCGGCCTGCCGGGTTTTCTGTCGATGATGCTGTTCCTCGCCATCCTGACCATCGGCTTCGTCTATGAATGGAAGAAGGGAGCCTTGAATTGGGAATAGAAGGCGTCCTGCAGCAGGGCTTCGCGACGACGACGATCGACAACGTCGTCAACTGGACGCGCACTGGCTCGCTTTGGCCGATGACCTTCGGCCTCGCCTGCTGCGCGGTGGAAATGATGCACGCCGGCGCGGCGCGCTATGACCTCGACCGCTTCGGCATCGTCTTCCGGCCGAGCCCGCGCCAGTCCGACGTGATGATCGTGGCCGGCACCCTCTGCAACAAGATGGCGCCGGCGCTGCGCAAGGTCTACGACCAGATGCCCGAGCCGCGCTGGGTGATCTCGATGGGCTCGTGCGCCAACGGCGGCGGCTACTACCACTACTCCTACTCGGTGGTGCGCGGCTGCGACCGCATCGTGCCGGTCGACATCTACGTGCCCGGCTGCCCGCCGACCGCGGAGGCCTTGCTCTACGGCCTCGTCCAGCTGCAGAACAAGATCAAAAGAACCAACACCATCGCTCGATGACGCCACGGCTGCAAAAGCTGCACGACGCGCTGGTGCAGGCCGGCTCTCGCCCCACCGAGCGCCTGGGCGAACTGACCCTCGAAGTTCCCGGCGCGGAATACCTCGCCGCGGCGCAGAAGCTGAAGGACCTGGGCTTCGAGCAGATGATCGACCTCTGCGGGGTCGACTACGCCGCCTATGGAGATCGCCCGCGCGAGGGCGCGCGCTTCGCGGCGGTCGTGCATTTGCTCTCGGTGAGCCAGAACGTGCGTCTTCGCCTGCGCGCTTTCTGCGCCGACGACCAATTCCCGGTGCTGCCGTCGATCGTCGAAGTCTGGCCCGCGGCCAACTGGTACGAACGCGAGGCATTCGACCTCTACGGCATCATGTTCGAGGGCCATCCCGACCTGCGCCGCATCCTGACCGACTACGGGTTTGTCGGCCACCCGTTCCGCAAGGATTTCCCGTTGTCCGGCTATGTCGAGATGCGCTACGACCCTGAGCAGAAGCGCGTCGTCTACCAGCCGGTGACGATCGATCCGCGTGAGGTGACGCCGCGCATCGTGCGCGAGCCGAACTACGCGCACGAAAAATAATGGCCGAGATTCGTAACTACACCCTGAATTTCGGGCCGCAGCATCCCGCGGCGCACGGCGTGCTCAGGCTCGTGCTGGAGCTCGACGGCGAGGTGATCCAGCGCGCCGATCCGCACATCGGTCTCCTGCACCGCGCCACCGAGAAGCTCGCCGAGCACAAGACGTTCCTCCAGTCGGTGCCGTACATGGACCGGCTCGACTACGTCTCGATGATGTGCAACGAGCACGCCTACGTGATGGCGATCGAGAAGCTGCTCGGCATCGACATTCCCGAGCGGGCGAAATACGTCCGGGTGATGTTCGACGAGGTGACGCGCATCCTGAATCACGAGCTGTGGCTCGGCGCGCACGGCCTCGACATCGGCGCGATGACGGTGTTCCTCTACTGCTTCCGCGAGCGCGAGGACCTGATGGACGCCTACGAGGCGGTGTCGGGCGCGCGCCTGCATGCGGCGTACTACCGGCCGGGCGGCGTCTATCGCGACCTGCCGGACCGCATGCCGCAGTACGAGCCGTCGAAGTGGCATAGCCGGAAAGACGTCGAGCAGATGAACCAGAACCGCCAGGGTTCGCTGCTCGACTTCCTCGAGGACTTCACCGAGCGCTTCCCGAGGTACGTGGACGACTACGAGACGCTGCTCACCGAGAACCGCATCTGGAAGCAGCGCACGGTCGGCATCGGCGTCGTCTCGCCGGAGCGGGCGCTTGCCCTGGGCTTCACCGGGCCCATGCTGCGCGGCTCGGGCATCGCCTGGGACCTGCGCAAGAAGCAGCCCTACGCCGCCTACGACAAGATGGACTTCGACATCCCGGTCGGAAGCAACGGCGACTGCTACGACCGCTACCTGGTGCGCATCGAGGAGTTCCGCCAGTCGAACCGCATCATCAAACAATGCATCGACTGGCTGCGCAAGAACCCGGGCCCGGTGATGGTCGACGACCACAAGATCGCGCCGCCCACACGCGGCGAGATGAAGCTCGGCATGGAACAGCTGATCCACCACTTCAAGCTCGTCACCGAAGGCATGCACGTCCCGGAAGGCGAGTTCTACGCGGCGGTGGAGGCGCCCAAGGGCGAGTTCGGCGTCTATCTCATCTCCGACGGCGCGAACAAACCCTATCGCCTGAAGCTGCGCGCGCCGGGGTTTGCGCATCTCTCCGCCCTCGACGAGATGGCGCGCGGCCACATGATCGCCGACGCCGTGGCGATCATCGGCACGCAGGACATCGTTTTCGGGGAAGTAGACCGGTGAAGAACGTCATCAACCTCGACGAGCTGAAGCTCGAGCACGGCGCGAAGGGCGGCAGGTTCGAGTGGCGCGGCGCGCGCCCCGGGCCGCTCCTCGGCGCGCGCGACCTCGGCTACTCCTACGACGTGCTGCCGCCGAGCAAGCGCGGCTGCCCGTTCCACAGCCACCGCGCGCAGGAAGAGATGTTCTTCATCGTCTCCGGCAGCGGCACGCTCCGCCATCGGACAGAGACGCGCAAGATCCGCGCCGGGGACGTGATCTGCTGCCCGGTCGGCGGTCCGGATACGGCGCACCAGATCATCCATGGCTCGGATGCGGATCTGAGCTTCCTCTCGATCAGCACGATGAGCGATCCGGAAATCTGCGAATACCCCGATTCCGGCAAGATCATCGCGTACGACGGCAAGTGGCGGCAGGCCACCGAGGCGGCATCCGGCAACGTGGATTACTGGAAGGGCGCGCTCTGATGCTGTCGGCCGAGTCGCTGAAGAAAATCGACCGCGAGATCGCCAAGTATCCGGGCGAGCAGAAGCAATCGGCGGTGATGAGCGCGCTGATCATCGCGCAGGACGAGAAGGGCTGGCTGTCGACCGACACGATGGACGCAGTGGCGAAATATCTCGGCATGCCGCCGGTCGCGGTGTACGAGGTGGCGAGCTTCTACTCGATGTACAACCTGCAGCCGACGGGCAAATACAAGATCACGCTGTGCACCTGCCTGCCGTGCGGCCTGCAGGGCTCGCTCGACGCGGCCGACCACCTGCGCGGCAAGCTCGGCATCGACTTCAACGAGACCACGTCCGACGGTCGTTTTACGCTGAAGGAGGGCGAGTGCATGGGTGCCTGCGCCATGGCGCCGGTGCTCCTCGTGAACAACAAGAAGATGCACGACTACATGACCAACGAAAAGCTCGACCGGCTCATTGGGGAATTGAAATGACGCTGGACTACGGTCCCGACGCGATCCTGATGAAGGGCCTCGACGGCAATAACTGGCGTCTCAAGGACTACGCCGCGCGCGAGGGCTATGCCGCGCTGAAGAAGCTGCTCGGCGACAAGGTGGACCCGACAGCGCTGATCAACGACCTGAAGAAATCCGCGCTGCGCGGCCGCGGCGGTGCCGGCTTTCCCACCGGGCTCAAGTGGTCCTTCATGCCGCGCCAGTTCCCGGGCGCGAAGTACGTGGTGTGCAATTCGGACGAAGGCGAGCCCGGCACCTGCAAGGACCGCGATCTGCTGCGCTACAACCCGCACGCGGTGATCGAAGGCATGGTGATCGCCGGCTACGCCATGGGCGCGACCGCCGGCTACAACTACATCCACGGCGAGGTGTGGGCGGCCTACGAGCAGTTCGAGGAGGCGCTGGCGGAAGCGCGCGCCGCGGGGTACGTCGGGCAGAACATCCTCGGCTCGGGCTACAGCTTCGAGCTCTACGCGCACCCGGGCTATGGCGCGTACATCTGCGGCGAAGAAACGGCGCTGCTCGATTCGCTCGAGGGCAAGAAGGGGCAGCCGCGCTTCAAGCCGCCGTTCCCGGCGAGCTATGGGCTCTATGGCAAGCCGACGACCATCAACAACACCGAGACATTCGCGGCGGTGCCGTGGATCGTGCGCAACGGCGGCGACGCGTTCCTCGCGCTCGGCCGGCCGAACAACGGCGGCACCAAGCTTTTCTCCGTGACGGGGCACGTTGCCCGGCCCGGCAACTACGAAGTCAAGCTGGGGCTGCCGTTCGCGAAGCTGCTCGAGATGGCCGGCGGCATGGCCGGCGCGCGCAAGCTGAAGGCGGTCATCCCCGGCGGCTCGTCGATGCCGGTCCTGCCGGCCGACCTCATGATGAAGACCGACATGGACTACGACTCGATCGCCAAGGCGGGCTCGATGCTCGGCTCCGGCGCCGTGATCGTGATGGACGAGCGGACCTGCATGGTGCGCGCGCTCGAGCGCCTGTCGTACTTCTATTTCGAAGAGTCGTGCGGGCAGTGCACGCCGTGCCGCGAAGGCACGGGCTGGCTCTACCGCGTCGTCAACCGCATCGAGAACGGCGCGGGCCGCATGGACGACCTGGCGCTCCTCGACAACGTCGCCGACAACATCGCCGGCCGCACGATCTGCGCGCTGGGCGACGCGGCGGCGCTGCCGGTGAAGAGCTTCCTCAAGCACTTCCGCGATGAGTTCATCCACCACATCGAGCACAAGCGGTGTCTGGTTGAGAAAGACATCGAACCGAAGTGGGGCCGCGCCGGCGCCCATCTCGAGCACAAGATGGCTGAGGCGGCCTGATGGCGAACCTCAAGGTCGAAGTCGACGGCAGGACGGTCGAGGTGCCCCACGGCGCGACCGTGATGGACGCGACGAACAAGCTCGGCGTCTATGTGCCGCACTTCTGCTACCACAAGAAGCTTTCGATCGCGGCCAACTGCCGCATGTGCCTCGTCGAGATCGAGAAGGCACCCAAGCCCCTGCCGGCCTGCGCCACGCCGGTCACCGACGGCATGAAGGTCTGGACGCATTCGCCGAACGCGAAGAAGGCGCAGAACGGCGTCATGGAGTTCCTGCTCATCAACCATCCGCTCGACTGCCCGATCTGCGACCAGGGCGGCGAGTGCCAGCTGCAGGACCTGGCGGTGGGCTACGGGGCGAGCAATTCCCGCTTCACCGAGGAGAAAAGGGTTGTTTCAAGAAAAGAATTGGGCCCACTGGTCGCAGCGGAGGAGATGAGCCGCTGCATCCAGTGCACGCGCTGCGTGCGCTTCGGCCAGGAGATCGGCGGCATGATGGAGCTCGGCCTCGCCGGCCGCGGCGAGAACGCCGAGATCGTCTCCTTCGTCGGGCGCGCGGTCGAATCCGAGCTCTCCGGCAACATGATCGACATTTGTCCGGTGGGCGCACTGACCTCCGAGCCTTTCCGCTACAGCGCGCGCACCTGGGAGCTTTCGCGGCGCAAGTCCGTCTCGCCGCACGACGCCTTCGGCTCGAACCTCGTCGTGCAGGTCAAGCAGAACCGCGTGATGCGCGTCCTGCCGCTCGAGAACGAAGCGATCAACGAGTGCTGGCTGTCGGACCGGGACCGCTTCTCCTATGAGGGATTGAATTCCGCCGACCGGCTGCAGCGCCCGATGGTGAAGAAGGCGGGTGGCTGGGAAGAGGTCGACTGGCACGAGGCGCTCGACTTCGTCGCCGCCGGGCTGAAGAACCAGGACATCGGCGTCCTCGCGTCGCCTCATTCCACGCTGGAAGAGTTGTTCCTGGCGGGAAGGCTGGGCACGGCCGATTTCCGCCTGCGCCATTCCGACTTCTATCAGCGCCAGGGCGCGCCCTGGCTCGGCATGCCGATCGTGGACCTCGACAAGCTCGATCGCGTGCTCGTCATCGGCTCGTTCCTGCGCAAGGAGAGCCCGCTCATCGCGCAGAAGCTGCGCCAGGCCGCCAAGCGGCGCGGGCAGGTCCACATGCTGCATTCGGTGGATGACGACTGGCTGATGCCCATCGCCAGCAAGAAAATCGTGGCGCCCGCCGAGATCGTCGGCGCCATCGCGGGTTTCGCCGAGACCCTGAAAGGCGGCGAGAACGCGGCGGTGCTCATCGGCGCGTGGGCCGAGCAGCATCCGCAGGCCTCCCAGATCCATGCCGCCGCGCAGGCGCTGGCTCAGGTTACTAATGCAAAGGTCGGGTTCATCGGCGAGGCGGCCAATTCCGTGGGCGGCTACATCGCCGGCCTGCCCAACGGGACGGTGGCCGATGTGCTGAAGAAAAAGGCGATCGTGGTGCTCGGCGCCGAGCCGGCGCTCGATTGTGCCGACCCGCAGGCCGCGATGGCGGCACTCGGCGCGGCGGAGTTCGTGGTGCAGCTCTCGCCTTGGAAGACCGGCCTCGAGTACGCGCAGGCCATTTTGCCGATCTCGCCGTTCACCGAGACCGCCGGCACCTTCGTCAACATCGAGGGCCGGGTGCAGCACTTCTACGCGACCGTGAACCCGCTCGGCGAGACGCGCCCGGGATGGAAAGTGTTGCGCGTGCTGGGCAGCCTCGTCGGCCGCCGCGAGATGGAGTTCGACACCATCGACGAGGTGCGGCGCGCGTGCCTGGACGGCAAGGAGGTGGCGCGACGCCTTTCCAACCAGATGGGCGGCGCGGCCGGCGGGGCGCGCGTGGCGAGCGGTATCCAGCGCATCGCCGACGTGCCGATGTATTTCGCCGATCCGCTCGTGCGACGCTCGCCGCCGCTGCAGAAGACGAAGGAAGGCGAGGCGCCCCGCGCCTGGATGAATTCGAAGCTCATGCGAGAGCTCGGCGTGAGCGCACGGCAATACGTGGTGGTGAAGCAGGGGGCCGGCGAGGCGCGCCTCATGGCGGCGCTCGATGAGAAGCTGCCGGATAACTGTGTGCGCGTGGCCGCCGGCCACGCCAGCACTGCGGCGTTCGGGCCGATGTTCGGCACCGTGCAGCTCGAAAAAGCCACGGTGCAACAGGCCGCTTGATGCTCGACTGGCTCTTCAATTTCAGCAGCGCACGACTCGGCACCACCTGGGGCCCGGCCGCCTACGCAACGGTCACCAACCTCGCGTTCATCGTCGCGATCCTGGTGCCGCTCATGCTGGGCGTGGCGTATCTCGTGCTGTGGGAGCGCAAGCTCATCGGCTGGATCCAGATCCGCATCGGGCCGAACCGCGTCGGCCCGTGGGGCCTCGGACAGCCGATCGCCGATGGCGTGAAGCTGCTGCTGAAGGAGATCATCCTTCCGACCAACGCCAACAAGGCGCTCTATGTGGTCGCGCCGATGCTCTTCATCCTGCCGGCCGTGGCGGCGTGGGCGGTGATCCCGTTCTCGCCCGAGATCGTGCTCGCCGACATCAATGCCGGCCTCCTCTACATCATGGCGCTCTCGTCGATGGGGGTGTACGGCGTGATCGTGGCCGGCTGGGCGTCCAACTCGAAATACGCCTTCCTCGGCGCCATGCGCTCGGCGGCGCAGATGGTGTCCTACGAGCTGGCGATGGGCTTCGCCCTGGTCGTGGTGCTGATGGTGTCGGGCAGCCTGAACCTCTCCGACATCGTCTATGCCCAGGGCCGCGGCATGTTCGCCGACCGCGGCCTCAACTTCATGTCGTGGAACTGGCTGCCGCTCCTGCCGATGCTGGTGGTCTACTTCGTCTCGGGCATCGCCGAAACGAACCGCGCGCCGTTCGACGTGGTGGAAGGCGAATCCGAGATCGTCGCCGGCCACATGATCGAGTACTCGGGCATGGCCTTCGCGCTCTTCTTCCTCGCGGAGTACATGAACATGCTGCTCATCTCCGCGCTGACCGCGGTGATGTTCTTCGGCGGCTGGCAGTCGCCGATCGACTCGGTGGTGCTCAACTGGATCCCGCCGTTCGGCTGGCTGCTGATCAAGATCTTCGTCATCGTCTCGATGTTCCTCTGGATCCGCGCCACCTTCCCGCGCTATCGCTACGACCAGATCATGCGGCTCGGCTGGAAGGTCTTCATACCCCTGACGCTCGTCTGGATCGCGGTCATCGGCCTGTGGATGCAGACGCGCTGGAACCTTTGGTCATGACACGCATCCTCGAATTCTTCCGCTCGTTCATGCTGCTCGAGCTGGTGCGCGGGCTCGCGCTGACGGGACGCTACGCCTTCGCGCGCAAGATCACGGTGCAGTACCCGGAAGAGAAGACGCCGATGAGCCCGCGCTTCCGCGGGCTGCACGCGCTGCGCCGCTATCCGAACGGCGAGGAGCGCTGCATCGCGTGCAAGCTGTGCGAGGCGGTGTGTCCCGCGCTCGCCATCCACATCGAATCGGACCAGCGTGCCGACGGCACGCGGCGCACGACGCGCTACGACATCGACCTCACGAAGTGCATCTTCTGCGGCTTCTGCGAGGAGGCCTGCCCGGTCGATGCCATCGTCGAGACGCGGATACTCGAATACCACGGCGAGAAGCGGGGCGACCTCTACTACACGAAGCCGATGCTGCTCGCCGTGGGCGACCGTTACGAGGAGCAGATAGCGAACGACCGGGAGCAGGATGCCCGTTTCCGGTAACTAGAAGAAACAGGGGATGTTCGAAAGCGTCGTCTTTTACGCCTTTGGGGCGGTCTTGCTGCTGTCCGGGCTGCGCGTCATCACGGCGCGCAACCCGGTGCACGGGGCGCTGTTCCTCGTCCTGGCGTTCTTCACCGCGGCCGGCCTCTGGCTCCTGCTGCGCGCCGAGTTCCTCGCCATCGCGCTGGTGGTGGTCTATGTCGGCGCGGTGATGGTGCTGTTCCTCTTCGTGGTGATGATGCTCGACATCAACCTCGAGCGCGTGCGCGAGGGCTTCTGGACCAACCTGCCGCTCGCCCTGCTCGTCGGCGTGATCATGGTGTGGGAGATGATCACGGTGGTCGCCTACCACTACTTCGGCACCACGCCGCGCCAGCTGCCGCCGGGCTACAGCAACACCAAGGAGCTTGGCCGGCTGCTCTACACCTACTACGCCTATGCGTTCGAGGTGGCGGCGGTGATCCTGCTCGTCGCCATCATCGCGGCCATCGCACTCACGCTGCGCCGGCGCAAGGACACCCGCGCGCAGGATCCCTCGCTCCAGGTGCGCGCGAGAAGGGAAGAGCGGGTGCGGCTCGTGTCCATGCCGGCGGAGAAGCAATGACGCTGCAGATCTCCCACTACCTGGTGCTGGCGGCGATCCTGTTCGCCATCAGCGTGGTCGGCATCTTCTTGAATCGCCGCAACCTGATCGTGCTGCTGATGGCGATCGAGCTGATGCTGCTCGCGGTCAACCTGAACTTCATCGCCTTCTCGCACTTCCTCGGCAACGTCGCCGGGCAGGTATTTGTCTTCTTCATTCTCACCGTCGCCGCCGCGGAATCGGCCATCGGCCTCGCCATCCTGGTGGTGCTGTTCCGCAACATCAACACGATCGACGTCGAAGACCTGGACACGCTCAAAGGATGAAAGACCTCGTCATCGTCGCCGCGTTCGCGCCGCTCCTCGGCGCCCTCATCGCCGGGCTGGGCGGGAGCCGCATCACCCGCCACGGCGCGCACAGCGCCGCCATCTTCTCGGTGCTGCTGTCGTTCCTCGCCTCGTGCGTGATCTTCACGGATGTGCTGAAGGGCGAGAGCTTCAACTCCGCGGTCTACACCTGGCTCACCGTCGGCGACGCGCGCTTCGAAGTCGGCTTCATGATCGACCGGCTGACGGCGCTGATGATGGTGATCGTGACCTTCGTCTCGCTGATGGTGCACATCTACACCATCGGCTACATGGCCGAGGACCCGGGCTACAAGCGCTTCTTCTCCTACATCTCGCTCTTCACCTTCGCCATGCTGATGCTGGTGATGGCGAACAACTTCGCGCAGCTCTTCTTCGGCTGGGAGGCGGTGGGCCTCGTCTCCTATCTCTTGATCGGCTTCTGGTACCAGCGCGAGTCGGCGATCTACGCCAGCTTGAAGGCGTTCCTCGTCAACCGGGTGGGCGACTTCGGCTTCATCCTCGGCATCGCGCTGATCCTCGCGCACTTCAACACGCTCGACTACTTCACGGTCTTCGCGGCGGCGCCGCGCATGGCCTCGAGCGGCGAGGCGAACCTGACGCTGATTTGCATCCTTCTTTTCGTCGGCGCGATGGGCAAGAGCGCGCAGTTCCCGCTGCACGTCTGGCTGCCGGACTCGATGGAAGGTCCGACGCCGATCTCGGCCCTGATCCATGCCGCGACGATGGTGACGGCCGGCATCTTCATGGTGGCGCGCATGTCGCCGCTCTTTGAGCTGTCCGAGACCGCGCGCTCGGTAGTGCTGGTGATCGGTGCGATCACGGCGCTGTCGATGGGGCTGGTCGCGCTCACGCAGTTCGATATCAAGCGCGTGGTGGCCTATTCGACGCTCTCGCAGCTCGGCTACATGACGGCGGCGCTCGGCGCCTCGGCCTACTCGGCGGCGATCTTCCACCTGATGACGCACGCCTTCTTCAAGGCGGTGCTGTTCCTCGCGGCGGGCTCGGTGATCATCGCGCTTCACCACGAGCAGGACATGCGGCGCATGGGCGGGCTCAGGCGCACCATGCCCATTACGTATTGGACGCTGCTCATCGGCTCGATCTCGGGCGCCGGCATCCCGGGCTTCGCCGGCTTCTTCTCCAAGGACGCCATCATCGAGGCGGTGCACCGTGCGGACACGCCCGGACACCTGTTCGCCTACCTCTGCGTGCTGTCCTGCGTGTTCGTCACCGCGACCTACAGCTTCCGGCTGGTGTTCATGGCCTTCCATGGCGAGCCGCGCTTCGACACCGACCATCCGCCGCACGAATCGCCGCCGGTCGTGACCCTGCCGCTCGTGCTGCTCGCGATCCCGTCGATCGCCGCCGGCTGGTTCGTCGGGCCCGTGGTGTTCGGCGAGTACTTCGGCGATGCCCTGCCGCCGTCGGAGGAGGAGTTCCACGGCCTGTGGGCGTTCATGGCGCACGGCTTCGTGGCGATTCCCTTCTGGCTGGCGATCGCCGGCATCGTCACGGCGTGGTGGCTCTATATCAAGCGCCCGGCGCTGCCGAAGCGCATCGCGATGGCGCTCGGTCCGCTCTACGCGCTGGCCGAGCGCAAGTACGGCTTCGACGAGCTCTACGCCTGGCTCTTCGCCGGCGGCGCGCGCGCGCTCGGCAAGGGCTTCTGGCGCGGCGGCGACCAGGCGGTGATCGACGGCCTGATGGTGAACGGTTCGGCGCGCGTCGTCGGCTGGTTCTCCGGCGTGATCCGCCTGTTCCAGACCGGCTTCGTCTACCAGTACGCCTTCACCATGCTGATCGGCGTGGTGATCCTCGCCTTCTGGTTCCTGCGCAAGTGATGTTTCTTTCCGCGGCAATCTGGATTCCGATCCTCGCCGGCGTGCTCGTGCTGTGGGCGGGCGACCAGCGGCCGCTCCTTCTGCGCTGGCTCGCGCTCGTCGGCGCGATCGCCGGTCTTGCGGTGACGATCCCCCTGTGGACGCACTTCGACGTGAACACGAGCGCGATGCAGTTCGTCGAGCTGAAGCCCTGGATCCAGCGCTTCAGCATCAACTACCACCTCGGCGTCGACGGCATCTCGCTGATCTTCATCCTGCTCAACAGCTTCATCACCATCCTGGTGGTGATCGCGGGCTGGACCGTGATCGAGACGCGCGTTGCGCAATACTTCGCCGCTTTCCTGATCATGTCGGGCCTCCTGAACGGCGTCTTCTCGGCGCTCGACGCGGTGCTGTTCTACGTGTTCTTCGAGGGCACCCTGATCCCGATGTTCATCATCATCGGCATCTGGGGCGGGCCGAACCGCGTCTACGCGGCGATGAAGTTCTTCCTCTATACGCTGTTCGGCTCGCTCCTGATGCTGATCGCGCTGCTCTACCTCTACAACAAGTCGGGCGGCAGCTTCGCCATCCTCGACTGGCACAAGCTGCCGCTGTCGCTCAGCGTGCAGATCGCGCTCTTCTTCGGCTTCCTGTTCGCGTTCGCGGTCAAGGTGCCGATGTGGCCGGTGCACACCTGGCTGCCGGACGCCCATACGGAAGCACCGACCGGCGGCTCGGTCGTGCTGGCGGCGATCCTGCTGAAGCTCGGCGCCTACGGTTTGGTCCGGTTCAGCCTGCCGATCCTGCCGGACGCTTCGCGCCACCTCGCCGGGATGATGATCGCGCTCTCGCTCATCGCCATCGTCTACATCGGCCTGGTCACGCTGGTGCAGACCGACATGAAGAAGCTGATCGCCTATTCGTCGATCTCGCACATGGGCTTCGTCACGCTCGGCTTCTTCGTCTTCAACGCCTACGGCGTCGAAGGCGGGCTGGTGCAGATGATCTCGCACGGCTTCGTCTCGGCCGCCATGTTCCTTTGCGTCGGCGTGATGTACGACCGCATGCATACGCGCGCCATCGCCGACTACGGCGGGGTGGCGAACACCATGCCGAAGTTCGCCTCCTTCATGATGCTGTTCGCCATGGCCAACTCCGGGCTGCCCGCCACCAGCGGCTTCGTCGGCGAGTTCATGGTGATCCTGGGGGCGATGAAGGCGAGCTTCTGGCTCGCCTTCGCCGCCGCCACCACCATGGTGCTGGGCGCGGCGTACACGTTGTGGATGTACAAGCGCGTGATCTTCGGGCCGGTGGCGAATGACCACGTCAAGCATCTCAAGGATCTCAACCCGCGCGAGTTCCTGGTGCTGGCGCTGCTCGCCGCCGCGGTGCTCTGGATGGGCGTCTATCCGCTGCCCTTCACCGAGGTGATGCACAGCTCGGTCAACGATCTCCTCAGGCACATCGCCACCGCCAAGCAATGATCGAACTGATCAACCATATTCCGGCGGCGCCCGAGGTCGTGCTCCTCATCGGGGCGTGCGCGATCATGATCGCGGACCTCTACGTCAAGGACGAGGGCCGCCGGGCGACCTATATCGCCGCGCAGCTGCTGCTCGGGCTTTGCGCGCTCCTCACGCTGTTCGTGATGATCCAGACGCCGCAGGGACGCTACTACCTCTTCAACGGCCTCTTCGTGGCCGACGCGCTGGCCAACCTGCTGAAGCTCGTCTGCTACCTCGCGGTCTCGGTGGCGCTCGTCTACTCGCGCAGCTATCTGCTCGAGCGCGGGCTGCTGCGGGCGGAGTTCCTGACGCTGCTCCTCTTCTCGCTGCTCGGCATGATGGTGCTGATCAGCGCCAACAGCTTCCTCACGGTGTATCTCGGCCTCGAGCTGATGTCGCTCTGCCTGTACGCCCTGGTGGCGCTGAACCGCGATTCCGCCGTCTCGACCGAGGCGGCGATGAAGTACTTCGTGCTCGGCGCGCTGTCCTCGGGCCTGCTGCTCTACGGCATGTCGATGATCTATGGCACGACCGGCACGCTCACGCTGACCGAGGTGGCGCAGCACGTCACGCGCCAGGCCGCGAGCGGCGCCGACCGCAGCTTCCTCGTCTTCGGCCTGGTGTTCGTGGTGTCGGGCCTCGCCTTCAAGCTCGGCGTGGTGCCGTTCCACATGTGGATCCCGGACGTGTACCACGGCGCTTCCACGCCGGTGACGCTGGTCATCAGCTCGGGGCCCAAGATCGCCGCCTTCGCCATGGCGGTGCGCCTGCTGGTGAACGGCCTGCCGGCGCTCGCGCCCGACTGGCAGCAGATGCTCGTGCTGCTCGCCATCCTTTCGATCGCGCTCGGCAACATCACGGCGATCGCGCAATCCAACTTGAAGCGCATGCTCGCCTACTCGGCGATCGCGCACATGGGGTTCATGCTGCTCGGCCTGCTGTCGGGCTGGGTGGGCGGCAACTGGCTGAACCGCATCGACGCCTACAGCGCCTCGCTCTTCTACATGATCGTCTACACGGCCATGACGCTGGGCGCGTTCGGCATGCTGCTGTACCTGTCGAGCGCCGGCTTCGAGTGCGAGAACCTGGAGGACATGAAGGGCCTCAACCGCCGGCATCCCTGGTACGCGTTCCTCATGATGCTGATCATGTTCTCGCTCGCCGGCGTCCCGCCGACGGCCGGCTTCTACGCCAAGCTCGCGGTGTTCCAGGCCGCGGTGGCCGCCGACCATGTCTGGCTCGCCGTCGCCGCCGTGCTGTTCTCGCTGGTCGGCGCGTACTACTACCTGCGCGTGGTCAAGCTCATGTACTTCGACGATCCGACGGAGAGCGTGCCGGTGCGCTCGCAGCCCGCCGCGCGGCTCGTGCTTTCGGCCAACGCGCTCTTCCTCCTCCTTGTCGGCATCCTGCCGCAGAGTCTGATGGTGATTTGCGCGCTGGCGGTCCAGCGTCTGTAGTGAAGGATTTAACCGAGCATTTCGTCTCGGGCGAGCGGGTCTTCGACGGAAGACTGCTCAAGGTCCAGCGCGACGTCGTGCGCCTGCCCGACGGCAGCCAGGGCGTGCGCGAATACGTGAAGCATCCCGGCGCGGTCGCCGTGGTGCCGCTGTTCGACGATGGCCGCGTGCTGCTCGAGCGCCAGTACCGCTATCCGCATCGCCGGGATTTCATCGAGGTGCCCGCCGGCAAGCTCGAGCCGAACGAGCCGCACCTCGACACCGCAAAGCGCGAGCTGCTGGAGGAGACCGGCTACACCGCGCTCGAGTGGACGCGGCTCGGCATCATCCACCAGGGCATTGCGCACTCGGACGAGGGCATCGACCTCTTCCTCGCCCGCAAGCTGACCCAGGGCAACGCACGGCTCGACGCCGGCGAGTTCCTGGAAACGCTGATCGTGCCTTTCGAGGAGGCGCTCGCCATGATCCGCGACGGCCGCATCACCGACGCCAAGACGGTGGCGGCGCTCCTTTTCGTGAAGACCTTCGCCTAGCTCCGGCAGGAACGGCGCTTGCAGCGCCGGCAGGTCCACTTCCGAAGGAGGAGCCCATGAGGCTTGCCGTTCTTGCGTCCGCCGCAGTTCTTGCCGCGGGATGCGCCGGTGTTTCGCCGCCCGACAATACCTACGCCTTCAAGGCCGGTACCGGCACGGTGGAGGACGTGCGCCAGGCGCGCGTCCAGATTCCCGGCGGCACGGCGCCGTCGACGGCGCTCAAGCGATTCACCGAGCCGAGCTGGATGGAGGGCTACCAGCTTTCGCTGCGCATGGACGATGGCACCACGCAGGCGATCACCCAGGACAGCGGGGCGTTCCACACCGGCGACCGCGTGCAGATCACGCAGGAGGGCCGCGTGCTCAAGCTGCCCGCGGGCAGCACGCCGGCCACCGGCTCGACCCGTCCCTGACAAAAACCGGGGTCAGGCCGCTTGGCGCATCGGCTGGCGCAGGAGGCGCGTCTTCGCCACCAGGTTCTGCAGAAGCTGCGCGATCATTTTCTTCGACGTCTCGTCAGTCAGGTTGCCCTTGTCGTCGAAGCGTTGATGCGCGGCCGCGATGGCGACTTCCGGCTGCACCACGGCATCCATGTTGAGAAAGACGAAGCACTGGCGCAGCTGGTACTGCGCGCGCAGGCCCCCGGCCGAGCCCATCGCCGCGCTCATGATCGCGACCGGCTTGCCGTTCCACGCGCTGTCGCCGTACGGGCGCGAGGCGACGTCGATCGCGTTCTTCAGCACGCCCGGCAGGCCGTAGTTGTACTCCGCGGTGGAGATGAGGATCGCGTCGGCGGCGCGGATGCGGCTCTTGAAATCGGTCACCTTCGCCGTCGGATTCTTTTCCTCGTCCTGGTTGAAGAGCGGCAGGCCGGCGATGTCGTAGATCTCGAGGCGCGCACCGTCGGGGCACAGCGCCTGCGCCGCGCGCAGCGCGGCCTTGTTGTACGAATCTTTTCGAAGACTGCCGGCGATGCCGAGGATCGTGATCGGGTCTGCCATGGGACCTCCAAGGAAATGGAGCTCGCCGTGCCAGAAACGTGCCTAGCGGCGCGCGAGGTTCCGATTCTCGAGGCGGCTCAGGAGCCGCACCAGCGGCCAGAGCATGACGAAATAGATGAGCGCGGCGAGGACGATGGGCGTCGGGTTGTAGGTCAGGCTCTGCGCCGCCCACGTCGAGACGAACCCGGAGGGCGAGAGCTCGACCGCCGGCAGCCCGAAGTAGATTCTCTCCATCCCTTACGCGCACGACCTGAACGATTCGCTCGAAGCGGTATCGCGGCGCACACCCTCGCAGCTCTACTGCGAGAACCTGATCGACCACTTCGACGAGATGCTCGAGGAGTCGGCCCGACGGCCGCTGGTGATGAGCGTGGTGCTGCATAGCTTCATCCTCGGTCAGCCGCACCGGCTGCGCCGCTTCCGGCAGGTGATCGAGCACATCGTGAAGCAGCGCGACCGCGTCTGGCTGACGCGGCCCGGCGAGATCTGCCGTTACGTAGAAACCCTGCCAGCCGGCACTGTGCCGGGCGGCTAGCCGCGTACGAAGCTTGCTGGGATGACCTCGATGGACCGAACGCCCGTCGCGGCCGTGAACGACCTCGTCCTCCTGGTCGGGCGGGTGGCCTGCGCGTCCCTCTTCCTGCCGTCGGGCTTGTTGAAGGCCATGAACCTGCAGGCGTTCATCTACAGCATAGACGGCCGGGGCGTGCCCTTTTCCCCGGTCCTGGCGCCGCTCGGCGCGGGCATCGAATTCCTCGGCGGCTTGGCGCTGCTTCTAGGGGTGCAGGTGCGACTCGCATCGGTCCTGCTCCTCGTCTTCACCGTACTCGCCACGCTGATCGCGCACCGTTTCTGGGAATACGCGCCAGGCGCGGCGCGCCTGATGCAGCAGATCAGCTTCTTCAAGAACGTGGCGATCGTGGGCGGCTTCGTCTTCCTCGCCGCGCACGGCGGCGGGCGCTACTGCCTGGAGCAGCTCTGGCGGCGCGACCGGCGCACGCGCCCGGCGGGCCGCCGCGCCGCCGACGGCGGCGGCTTCTACCCGCAGACGCCGACGTAGCCGCAGGCGGTGCAGAAGTCGCAGCCGTCTTTCCGGATGAGCGTGCTGTTGCCGCACTCGGGGCAGGGCGCGCCGGCGAGCACCGGCGACGCCTTCGTCGAGGGCGTCTCGAGGATGCCCATCTCGGTGCGCGGCAAGCCTTCCTCGTTCAGGATGCCGAGCATCGCGTAGCGATGCACGATGAGCCGCGCGAGATACGCCACCGTGGACGGATAGGTCTGCTGCTTGCGGCTGCCGGGCACGAAGGCCATGAAGTCGCCGAGCGGCTCGGGGAAGTCGAGCAGCTTGCGCAGCTTCATGCCGATCCATGCCGGATCGAGCACGCGCATGTCGAGCGAGAGGAGCTTGCACAGGCCGTCGAGCGGACGGGGATACTCGCCCGAAAGCCACATCGAATACGGGCGCGTCTTTCCGTCCGGGAGAGTGATTTCCTTCAGGCCCAGCACGAAGTCGTCGCCGGTGCGCGGGTTGAGCACATCGACGGTCCAGGAGATCGTTCCATCGGTGCCGGTCTTCGGCTCCTTCAGCGCGAACATCGCGTCCATCACCGGCGAGGAGCCCGCTTCGGCGGCGAGCTTGAACTGCTCGTCGCCCATGCCGGCGTGGAGCTGCTCCACGCGCCAGCGCACGATCTGGGCGAACGCCGAGACGATCGAGGGCATCTGCTTCTTCTCGCCGCGCGGCGGGAAGGGCACCTCGAAGGCGTCGTCGCCGCGGGTCTTGGCGAGCGCATCGAGCTTCAGCTTGAGCCAGGCCTGGTCGTTCGCCCGCATGTCCATGGAGAGCGACTTGGCGAGCGCGCCGAGGCCGCGCGGCTGCTCGCTGCCGTTGACCCAGACCTCGAACGGATGCGGCATGCCGTTCTCGACGTGCCCGACGAACACGGCGAAACGGTAGTGCGGATGCTCGACCATGTAGGTCCAGGCCGGATTGCCGCCGGAAAGGTCGGGCCGCCCGGGCCAGCGCAGCGACGCCAGCACCGGCGCCGGGATCGATTTCACCGTGATGCGGCGGTTGACGTCGTCCTGGACGAAGTCTTCGGTCTTGTGCACCGAGAGGACGGAGCCCAGCACCTTGTTCGGCCGGTAGGTGGCGAGCCCCTTCAGCTCCGACTTCCAGGCGTGGAAATAGAGGTCCTGGAACTCGCTGTAGGGATAGTCCTCCGGCACGTTCACCGTCTTCGAGATGCTCGTGTCGATGTAGGGTGCGACCGCGGCGACCATCTGCTCGTGCGCGTGGGCGGATAGCTCGAGCGCCGTGACGAAGTAGGGCGGCAAATTTTCGGTGTCGCCGCCCTCATTTCCCTTAAGCATCTTGTAGCGGCGCCAGGCGTGGTCCTCGACGGGGAATTCCTTCATCGTGCCGTCGGGCATGCGCTTCTTGCGCGTATAGGTCCACGAGAACGGCGGCTCGATGCCGTTCGAGGCGTTGTCGGCGAAGGCGAGGCTGATGGTGCCGGTGGGCGCGATCGACAGCAGGTGCGAGTTGCGCAGCCCGTGCTGCTTGATCAGCTGCTTGATCGATGCCGGCAGCCGCGTGGCGAAGCTGGTGCCGGAGAGGTAAAGGTCGGCGTTGAACAGCGGGAAGGCGCCGCGCTCGCGCGCGAGCTCGACCGAGCCACGGTAGGCAGCGTCGCGCATCGCCTCCGAGATCGTCGCCGCCGTGCGGCGCGCTTCGTCGGTGTCGTATCTGAGCCGCAGCATGATGAGCGCGTCGCCCAGGCCGGTGAAGCCGAGGCCGACGCGGCGCTTGGCCATCGCTTCCTTGCGCTGCGCCTCCAGCGGCCAGGCGGTGACCTCGAGCACGTTGTCGAGCATGCGCACCGAGACTTCCACGGTCCTGGCAAAGCGCTCGAAATCGAACTTGGCCTGCTCGGTGAAGGGCGCCGAGACATATTTCGTAAGATCGATGGAGCCCAGGCAGCAGCAACCATACGGCGGCAGCGGTTGCTCGGCGCACGGATTGGTGGCGTCGATCGCTTCGCAGTAGTTCAGGTTGTTGTCGCGGTTGATGCGATCGAGGAACAGGATCCCCGGCTCGGCGTGGTCGTACGTCGAGCGCATGACCTGGTCCCACAGCTCGCGCGCTTTTATTTTTTTGTAGACCCACAGTCCATCGGCGCGCTGGTAGACGTCGCTCCCCGGCCAGGCCTTCGCCTTGTGCACCAGTTCGAAGGTCTGGTCCTTCTCGACCGCGAGCATGAAATCGTCGGTCACGCCGACCGAGATGTTGAAGTTGGCGAGGTCGCCCTCGTCCTTGGCGTGGACGAATTCCTCGATGTCGGGATGGTCGCAGCGCAGCACGCCCATCTGCGCGCCGCGGCGCGAGCCGGCCGACTCGACCGTCTCGCAGGACCGGTCGAAGACGCGCATATAGGAAACCGGTCCGCTCGCGTGCGAACGCGTGCCCTTCACCTCGGCACCCTTGGGCCGGATGGCGGAAAAGTCGTAGCCGACGCCGCCGCCGCGCCGCATGGTCTCGGCGGCTTCCGACAGGGCGGTGTAGATGCCCGGGCGGCCGTCGACGACCTCGGAGATCGAGTCGCCCACCGGCTGCACGAAGCAGTTGATCAGCGTGGCTTGCAACTGAATCCCGGCCGCCGAGTTGATGCGCCCGGCAGGAATGAAGCCGTCGTTCTGGGCCTGCAGGAAGCGGCGCTCCCAGTGCGCGCGACGCTCGTCGGGCTCGACCTGGGCAAGGGCGCGCGCTACGCGGCGGCGCACCTCGTCGACGCTCGCCTCGTCACCCTTGGCGTACTTCTCGAGCAGGGTGTCGCGGCAGATTTCCTGCGGGGGTGCTTCGGTGACGGTCGCGCTAGCCATACTGGAAAAGCATACAGTATACCCCGCTGCGGGGCAGCTCAAAGACCCGGAAGTGAAACCGTTAGATCGCCGGCGAAATCAGCCGGCTTGCGTGGCGGGCTGGCCTTCGGCCGCGGCCGGTGTTTCGGCTGCCTGGCGCGCTTTCTTCAGCACGTCGGCGACCTCCGCGTGACCCATGCGCAGCGCGAGCTCGACCGGCGTGTCGCCTTCCTTGCTGGTCAGCGCCGCATTGGCGCCGTTGCGGAGCAGGAGCTCGATCATCGCCGGGTTGCCCTTCATGGCGGCGTAGGCGAGCGGCGTGTAGCCGTTGTCGTGCAGCAGGTTCGGGTCGAAGTTCATCGACAGCACCTTCTGCGCGTAGACGAGGTTGTTCTTCTCGATGGCGTAGAAGAGGGCGCGCACGCCTTCCGGGCTCTTCTCCCGCGGCTTGGCCTCGAGTCCGGTCGGCAGCAGCTTCACCAGGTAGTTGATGACGCCGACGCCGATCAGCGCGACGAGCGCGAGCACGATCGGCGCCCGCGAGATGTTGAGGCCCTCGGCGATCTGCTCGGGCATGTTGGCGCCGGCGATGAGCAGCACCACCACGATGAACAGGCCGGTCTTCAGATAGAGGAACAGGCCGATGATCACGCAGCAGGCGAGGATCGCGAGCAGGGTGTTGTGCGAGACGCCGAGCGACTCCTCGACGTATTCATGCGGCAGGTTCGCGGTGACCGCGGTGATCGTGATGAGGCCCATCAGCACGAGCTCGCGCACGCGCAGCTTGGTCAAAAAATCGAGTTTTTCCTTCCCTTCGGCCATCGGATTCTCCCCTTCGTTCTTGCCGTCATTCTGAGGGTTTGCGCGCGGGCCTTCAAGCTAAAATTTGCCGGTGTCGAAGGCTTTCGTGAAGGATGACGCGGCCCCGCCCGAGACCGAGGAACCCCAAGCGCCCGCGCTGCCAGCCCATGGCAAGAATTACATTACCGCGGAGGGATTCGCGCGGCTGCAGGGCGAGAAAAAGCGGCTGCTCGAAGTCGAGCGCCCCGAGGTGGTGAAGACCGTCGCCTGGGCCGCGTCGCTGGGCGACCGGTCGGAGAACGCCGACTACATCTACGGCAAGCGCCGGCTGCGCGAGATCGACCGCCGCGTGCGCTTTCTCATCAAGCGTCTCGAGGCGGCGGAGATCGTGCGCGCTTCCGGGCGCGACACCGACCAGGTCTTCTTCGGCGCGCAGGTGCGCGTGCGCGGCGCCGGCGGCGAGCGCACGGTGCGCATCGTCGGCATCGACGAGACCGATGCGAAGCAAGGCTGCGTATCGTGGATTTCGCCGATGGCGCGCGCCCTTCTCAAGGCGCGCGAAGGCGACAAGGTCACGCTGCGCACCCCGGCGGGCGTCGAGGAGCTGGAGATCCTTGAAGTTTCTTATCCGTGAGGCCGAGCTACCCATGACAGGCTGGCTGAAGGAATTCCGCGAATTCGCGGTCAAGGGCAACGTCGTCGATCTCGCGGTGGGCGTGATCATCGGCGCCGCCTTCGGCAAGATAATCTCATCGCTCGTCGCCGACATCGTCATGCCGGTGATCGGCATCATGGTCGGCGGCATCCACTACGAGGACCTGGTGTTCGAGGTGGGCGACGCGCAGGTCACCTACGGCAAGTTCCTGCAGAACGTCGTCGACTTCATCATCATCGCGCTCGTCATCTTCCTGATGGTGAAGGCGATCAACCATTTCCGGCGCAAAGCGGAGAAAGAGCCGCCCGCCGCGCCGCCGCCGCGCGAGGTGCAGCTCCTGGAGGAAATCAGGGATCTCCTGAAGAGGAAATAGGGAGGGCCTGGAGAAGTCGCCCCCGCGAAGGCGGGGGCCCAATTTTCTTTTTTCAGTACGTGGGTTCCCGCTTTCGCGGGAACGACGGTTTTAATTACGGACGTTGTCCGGAATTATTTCTTGAAGTCACCCGCCATGACCAGGCTCAGCTTGGCCGGGTCGACGTATTTCTTCAGCGCCGCGTTGACCTCTTCGGGCGCGAGCGCGGCGATCCTCGATTCGAGGTCCGCGTCCCAGGCGAAGGTGCGCTTGATGAAGAGGTAGTTGCCGATGCGGCTGGCGAGCGCGCGGTCCTGCGTGCGCTGCAGCCGCCGCGACTCGAGCAGGCTTTTCCTGCCGGCATCGAGCTCCGCCGCGGTGAAGCCGTCCTTGACGGCGCGGGCGACCTCTTCGCGCATCGCCTGCTCGACGCGCGCGCGGTTCTGCGGCGCGAAGATGGCGGCTATGCGGAAGCTGCCCGACTCGTCGAGCGAGCTGGCCTTGAAGCTCGAGTAGCTCGAGTAGGAGAGGCCTTCCTTCTCCCGCACGCGCGCCCAGATGCGCGAGGACGACGAGCCGCCGAGGAGATAGTTGCCGAGGAGCAGCGCCGGGAAGTCCGGATTGTCATCGCGCATGGCGACGTTCTCGCCGCCGCGCAGGACGGCGTTCGCCTTGTCCGGCGTCGCGACCTCGTCCTCGACTGCGGAGCGCTCGAAGTACTTGGAAGGCACGCGCCTGAACGGGTGCGGAGTGCGCCAGGCGCCGAAAAGCTCGCCCACCGCGCGGGCGAGCGCCTCGGCATCGAATTCCCCGACGGCGGCAAAGTCGGCGCCGGTGGCGCCGATCAGCTGCCCGTAGCAGCTCTGCGCGTCCTTGAGCGTGGTCTTCTTGATCCAGTCGATCCGCTCCGCGATGGTCGGCGTGTAGTTGCGATGTCCGGTCGGATACGGCTCGAGGTGCCGGCTGAGGCGCACTTCGGCGTTGGCGCCGGGATCGGAGATCTGTTCCTGCGCATCGGACAGCGCGGCGCGCTTCAGCTCGTCGAACTCGGAGGCCGGGAACGAGGGTTCGCGCATCGCCTCGGCCGCGAGCCGCAGCGCCGCAACGAGGTTCTCGCCGCGTGCCTCGACGCTGAACCCCTCGGCGCCCACCGAGATCCGGGCGTTCAGCTTCTCGAAGGCCTCCTTCAGCTCGGCGCGACTGCGCTTCTTCGTGCCTCGCATCAGCATCTGCCCGGCGAAGTCGCACGAGATCTCGCGGTTCATCAGCGTCTTCTCGTCGCCCCAGTGCAGGTTCATCACCGCCACGGCGCGCCCGCCGCGCGTCTGCTTCGAAAGCAGCGCCGCCTGGATGCCGTTGGCGAGCGTGCGCCGCACGATGCGCGATTCGATGTTTTTCGGCGAAGGATCGAACGCCTCGCCGAGGCGCACGTTGTCGCCGCCGCGGTAGTCGGCGAGCTCCTGCTCGACGTTCGGCGTCGGCGGGATCACGGCGCGATCGGCACGCTCGGTCGGCACGAACGTGCCGAGCACGCGGTTGGACCGCTTGAGATAGTGCTCGGCCGCTTTTTGCACGTCGGCCACCGTCACTTTGCGCAGCTCATCGCGGTAGAGGAAGAGAAGCCGCCAGTCGCCGATGGCGACGTTCTCGGAGAGCGTGCTGACCAGCAGGTTGCTGTCGAGCTGGGCGCGCTCGATGTCGTTCAGCAGGCGGGTGCGCGCGCGCTCGACTTCCGCCGCAGTGATCTTGTGCTTGGCGATGTCCTCGACGACGTCGATCATCACGGCGCGAGCCTTGTTGATGTCGCCGCCCTGCGGCAGCTGGGCGCCGAAGTACATGTAGCCGGGATCGTGCAGCTGGCGCTCGGCGCCCCACGTGCTGCTCGCGAGCCCCTTCTGCACCAGCGCCTTGTGCAGGCGGCCGGCGGGCACGTCGCCCAGGACCTGCACCAGCACGTCGATCGCGGGATATTCGGGATGGCTGCCGGCGACCGTGCGGTAGAGCGAGGCGAGCATCGGGCTGTCGCCCGAGCGGCGCAGCGTCACCGTGCGCTCGCCGTCCTGCGTCGGCTCGTCCGTATAGAACGCCGGCAGCGTGCGCGCCGGCTTCGGCAGCGGGCCGAAATGCTTCGTCACCAGCTCGAGCGCACGGTTCTCGTCGAAGCGTCCCGCGATGAGGAGCACCGCGTTGTCGGGCTGGTACCACGTGCGGTAGAACGCCTGCAGCTTGTCGATCGGCACGCGCTCGATGTCGGCGCGCTCGCCGATGGTCGGGTCGCCGTAGTTGTGCCAGGCATAGGCGAGCTTTTGCATGCGCTGGAAGAGCACCGAGCCCGGATTGTTCTCGCCCATCTCGAACTCGTTGCGCACCACGGTCATCTCGCTGTCGAGGTCTTCGCGCGACACGCGCGAGTTCACCATGCGGTCCGCCTCGAGCGACAGCGCCCAGTCGAGGTTCTCGGGTGTCGCCGAGAACGTCTCGAAGTAGTTGGTGCGGTCGTTCGAGGTGGTGCCGTTCCAGCGCCCGCCGCGCCGCGTCAGCTCGCCCTTGACGTCCGGAAAATTCTTCGAGCCCTTGAAGAGCATGTGCTCGAGCAGGTGCGCCATGCCTTTCTCGCCGTAGCCCTCGTGCCGCGAGCCGACGAGATAAACGATGTGCACCGTGATGGTGTCGGCGCCCGGGTCGGGAATCGTCAGCACCTTGAGCCCGTTCGGCAGCCGGTACTCCGTGACGCCCTCTATCGACACCCCCTTCTGCGGCGCGACCTGCGCCGGCGCGACGAATGTCCAAAGGACGAGCAGCGTGGCGAAGAGCAGACGTTTCATAGGAGCCGGTGGAAGAGATGAAGGGAGGCGAGGCCGGCAGCGATGGTAACGAAGGTCATGCGCCAGCGCCATGCCACGGCGATTGCGACAACGCCGGCGGCGATTTGTTCATATCCAGGCGCAAGGGCGAGCTCGGGCGCCCAGATCGCCGTCAGCACGGCTGCCGGGACGTAGCGCAATGCGCGACGCAGAAGCGGCGGGGTCTCTCGATGTGCGGCGGCGGAAGGAGCAGGAACGACGCGCGCGGCAAGCGGGATGGCGAGCTTGAAGGGTAGGGCGTGGGTAGCCACTACCGTGACTCCGGCGACGACGGCAGCCGCGGCCATCGCCCGGTCGCGCACCCATGAAGAAATCGCGCTCGCCCGGCGCGTTGGGCTGGTCGGCGTGGCGCATGAGGGTCAGGCCGTAGACGTTGTCGGCCTGCCGGTACGCCATCAGGAGCCGCCAGCCAAGAGGCTCGCGGCCGAAGTGCAGGCGCAGCGAAGCGAAGCGCTGTACATCATGAACCGCAGGTTGATGAACAGCGTCGTCAGCACGACCAGCAGCGCCGGCGTGTCGGAGGCGAGGAGCTGCGCCGCGGCCCCCATCGAGGCGCCGGCGAAGACGACGATCGAGATCACCATGGCGACGGCCGGAGCGATGCCGCTCGCGACCATCGCCGGTCAGGAAATTACTGGTTGTCGCCGCTGTTCGCCCGGATGCAGGCCCTCAGTTCATCGCCGCGCTTGTCCTTGCAGGCTTCGCGGATCTTCTCGCGCCGCGCCATGCGCTCCTTGCCCATCGCTTCGCACTTGCCCGGGTCCTTCGACCGCGCGCACATCTGCTTCACCATGCACTCGTCGCGCTCGGCGCCGCGCCTGCCTTCGCATGCCGCGCGCGCGCTTTTCACTTCGCCCTTCTTCTTGTCGACGCGCTGGTCGCACGCGCTCGGATCCTTCGACTGCGCGCACATCTGCTTCAGCATGCACTCGCGGTGCTCAGCGCCGCTCTTCCCCTGACACGCCTGCTCGGCTTGGCTGCGCGCGGCCTTCATCTTGTCGCGCCGCTCTTCGCAAGCCTTGGGATCCTTGGACTGCGAGCAGTCCAAGCGCGCACCGTCGGCCTTCGGTGCCTGCGCGTGCGAAGCAGGACTCGCCGCGATGAGCGCTGCGCCAAAAAGGGTTAACAACGCTTTCATGGGCTCTCCTTAGGTTGATGCACCCAGGAACGCGCGAGCCACCCGTGCGGCTTACGGCGGGCTTGCAACGCTTTGTTTCAGCCGAGCTGCTTCAGCATCGTGCCGGCGTCCGAGACTTCGAACTTGCCGGGGCCCTCGACGTTCACCTGCTTCACCACGCCGTTGTCGACCAGCATCGAGAAGCGGTTCATGCGCGTGCCCATGCCGCGCGCGTTCAAGTCGAGCTCGAGGCCGAGCGCCTTGGTCCAGGCCGCGCTGCCGTCCGCGAGGAAGCGGATCTTGCCGAGCGCCTTCTGGTCGCGCCCCCAGTGCGCCATCACGAAGGCGTCGTTGGTGGCGACACACCAGATCTCGCTCACGCCCTTTTTCTTCAGCTGCTCGGCGTTCTGCGCGTAGCCCGGCACGTGCTTTGCCGAGCAGGTGGGCGTGTACGCGCCCGGCAGCCCGAAGACCGCGATCTTCTTGCCTTTTACGGCGTCCGCCACGTTCACTTCCTTGGGCGGCATCGCGCATTGCGTGCCGGAGTCGAACTCGGTGGATTCCATCAATTTGCCGTCCGGAAGGCGGTCGCCGACCTTGATCGTCATTGCGGGTTCTCCTGGGGATGATCGAAAGGGGAGGGCGGAATAATACCCAAATGAGCCTCCCAACGGACCGTGTCCTCCAAGGTGAAGTGCTTCCTCCGGAGACGGAGGCGGACCGGGAGGCTCGGCAGCGATTGAATTTCCTCGCGTGGCTGCTCGACAGCTCGATCCCGATTCCCGGCACGCGATTGACCATTGGCCTGGACGCCGTGATCGGTCTGTTGCCCGAACCGGCTGGGCGTCGGCCGCGCCATTCTCACGCGCATGGCGTTCAACGTGGCGATCGAAGGCGTGGTGGGCATCGTGCCGCTGTTCGGCGACGCCTTCGATGCGGCGTGGAAGGCGAACCAGAAGAACGTCAGGCTGCTCAACGCCTGGGCGGAGCGGCCGCACGAAACGCGGCGCGCCAGCCGTCTATTCCTCGCCGGGCTCACCGCGGCGCTGCTCGCTTTCTTCGGCGTCTGCGCCTTCCTGACGTATCTCCTGCTTCGGCTAGCATTCGCGTCATGATCGGCTGGCTGCGTCCGCTCGCTCTCGTCTTGGCGCTCAGCGCGCTCGCCATGCTGGCTCTGTCGGGGCCGGGCGTGCGCTTCGGGATCTGGTCGTATCGCTTCGGGTTGCTCACCGTGTTTGCATGGTCTGCGTATGTCGCGATTGCCGCGGCGCTCATCGCGGCGCTGGCACTGGCGATTCCCAGTGCGCGTGCACGAGGCGCGCTGATGCCGATGCTCGCGCTGGTCGTCGGCCTCGCCGTGCCCTACGTGCCGCTCCAATTTCGCAGCCAGGCGCGCGCCGTGCCGCCGATCAACGACATCACCACCGACACCGAGAATCCGCCGCGCTACATGACGCAGCAGCGCGCGTATCCCGGCGTCGAATTCGCGCGCCAACAGCGCGCGGCTTACCCGGACATCGGTCCCCTGTTGCTCGCGTTACCGCCGGCCGCGGCGTTCAAGAAAGTGCTTGCCGCAGCCGAGGCGATGGGCTGGGAAGTGGTCGGCGCCGACGCCGCGGCCGGAACGCTCGAGGCCGTGGACACGACGAAATTCTTCGGCTTCAAGGACGACATCGCGATCCGCGTCACGCCCACCGCCGACGGCAGCCCGAATCACAGCCGAGTGGATATCCGCTCGAAATCGCGCGTCGGTCGCAGCGACATCGGCACTAATGCACGGCGCATCCGGGCCTATGCGGAGCGGCTGAAATGAATTCGGCGTAATCTTGCGGCCGTCAGACACCCGTAAGGGGACGACCATGAGAAGAATCGCACTGTCAGCAGCGCTCGCGCTCGCCGCATCGGCGTGGGCCCAGCAACCTGCGCCTACGACCCGGGCACCCGCTGCAACGCCGCCCGCTCAGGAAGCGCCGAAGGCGCAGGTCGCGAAGTCGGAGGCGAAGACGCCGGCCCGAAAGCCGAATCCGCACCGGCAGGAAGACGCGAGGCATTGCCTCGACAAGCCGAGCAACACCGAAGTGATCAAGTGCGCTGAAGCGTATCTTTAGACGGCGGGCCGGGGCGCGGCGCCGTCGAGAGATCCATCGGCACGTAGAAGTCCGCGCTGCCGCGGCGCACGAGCAGGCTCAGGCTGCCGCCGGTTTGGCCGGTCACCGTGCGCGTGAAGTCCTCGATGCTGCGCAGGCGCGTTTCGTTCACCGCGTAGATCACGTCGCCGATTCGCAGCCCCGCGCGCTCGGCGACGTTGCCGGCTTTCATGACCGATAGCCCGTAGCCCAGGCCGATCGAGCGCAGCACCGAGGCCGGCACTTCGCGCAGGCTGAGGCCGAGCGACTCGGGACTCTCGATCGTCACCTGGCGCAGCTGGCTTTCCGGCGCGTCGCACGCGGCAAGCGCGAGCACCATGGGAAGTAAGGCGGCAATGAGGAAGGCACGCATCGCCCCCTTTGCAGCAAGACTCGCACCCGCTGCGTGGGACTGCCGATTGCTCGCGCTACCCCTGTCCATTTGATTGGAGGTTTCGCATGGCCACCGCCATTCATCCCTATCACGAGCGGCGCGGCGGCGAGCGTCGCCGCATCGCTCCGGGTCTAAACCGCGCCGGCCTTTTCAGCGCCGAAGGCATGCGCGTCTCATGGGGCGGCATCTTCGGCGGCGTGCTCGCGGCCGTCGGCCTGCTGCTGCTGCTCGCCGCGCTCGGCGTTGCGATCGGCATCACGGCCGTCGACCCGCAGTCGATGCAGCTCGGAAGATTGGGGATCGGCGCCGCCATCTGGACCGGCGTGTCGCTCCTGCTCTCGCTCTTCCTCGGCGGGCTGGTCGCGAGCCGCCTCGGCGCGACGTTCGACCGCACGACGAGCTTCTTCGAAGGTTTCCTCGTCTGGGTCGTGTCGCTCTTGCTCGTCGCCGACCTCGCCGCGGGCGGGATGGCCTGGGTCGCCGGCGACGCGTTCAGCATGATGGGCGGGCAGCCGGAGATCTCGGTGACGCCCGAGGCGGTGCAGGAGATCCGGCCGCCGGCGGCTAAGACGGCGTGGCTGACGTTCGGCTCGCTCGTCCTCTCGCTCGGCGCCGCGCTCGCCGGTGCGATGGCGGGCCGTCGCCGGCAACCGCTGCGTTAACCGACTTCGACCGGTACGTAGAGCGAGATCTCGCCGCGGCGCACGAGGAGGGCGACCATCTCGCCCTTCTTGCGCGCGCCGATCAGCTGCTCGAACTCTGCCTTGCTCGAGAACGGCCGCTGGTTGACGCCGACGATGACGTCGCCCGGCAGGATCGTGTTGCCGGGCCCCGAGCGCTCGGCGACATCGACCACGACCAGGCCGTATTCCACGCCGAGCACCTTGCGCTCATTCGGCGTGAGCTCGCGCATCGCCATGCCCAAGCGCACATCTTCCTGCTTCGCCGGCTCCTGCTTGGTCGCGGCCGCGGCATCCTCCTGCGGCACCTCGCCCACGCGCAGTGCGATCGTCTGCCGCTTGCCTTCGCGCCAGAGGGTCATGTGCGCGAGGCTGCCGGGCTTGCTCGCGGCGACGCGGCGCGGCAGCTCGTTCGGCTCGTCGATCAGTTCGCCGTTCCATTCCAGCACGACGTCGCCGACGCGCGCGCCGGCGCTCTCGGCCGGGCCGCTTTTCTCGAGATTGATGATGATGGCGCCGGTCGCTTCCTCGAGATTGAACGAGCGCGCGAGCTCCTTCGTCACCGGCTGGATGGCGATGCCGAGGCGCCCGCGCGTCACCTTGCCCTCGTCCCTGAGCTGGCGCGAGACGTCGAGCGCCACCTCGATCGGGATCGCGAACGACACGCCCATGTAGCCGCCGGTGCCGCTGTAGATGAGCGAATTCACGCCGATCACCTCGCCCTGCAGGTTGAGCAGCGGCCCGCCGGAGTTGCCGGGGTTGACGGCGACGTCGGTCTGGATGAACGGCACGTACATCTCGTCGGGCAGCGATCGTCCCTTGGCGCTGACGATGCCCGCGGTGATCGTGTTGGCGAAGCCGAAGGGCGAGCCGATCGCCGCCACCCAGTCGCCCGGCTCGAGCTTGCGCGAGTCGCCGAGCTTCGCCGTGGGCAGGCCCTGCGCGTCGACCTTCAGCAGCGCGACGTCGCTCCGCTTGTCGACGCCGATCACCTTCGCCTTGAACTCGCGCTTCGCGTCGGCCAGGCGGACGTTGACGTCGTCGAAGTCGGCGACCACGTGCGCGTTGGTGAGGATGTAGCCGTCCTCGCTGATGATGAAGCCGGAGCCGAGGCCGGCGCGCGGCGGGGTGCCGCGCTCGGGCAAGTCGGGCATGTAGCGCCGGAAAAATTCGAGCATCGGGTCCTGCTCGCGCTGCGTTACGGTCCCTGCGCCGCCTCCGGCGGCGGCGGTCTGCGCCTTGCGCGTCGAAATCACGTTGACGACGGCCGGGCCCGCCACCTTCATCAGCACCTTGAAGTCCGGCAGGTTTCGTGTCTGCCCCTGGGCGTCGTAGCTGATGAGGGTCAGGAACAGGATGAAGCCGAAGGAGAGGCGATCCACGGCTTTCCCTAGCACGGGTGCTTGGCCACGGCCTGGTTGACGCGCTGCGGCACGGGCTCGCCGTCGGCCCACGTCTTGAGCAACGCCTCCACCATATCGTGCCCGGAGGAGCGCGCGACGAGGCGCTCGTTGAGCTGCAGGGTGACGCCGGGGCCCGGCGCATAGGCGATGGTCACCCGGTCGCCCACCGAGATCTGCTGCCAGGCGGAGCGGATGGCGCTCATGCTCGCGCGGTCGAGCTCCGACTCGAGTGGCTGGTTCCACTTCTTCGGCAGGTCGCGCGGCAGCAAACTCTTCGAAAGGATCTGCACGTGCAGCGCTTTCGGCTGCTGCGGGTCCTCGAGGGCGGCCGCGGGTGCGGCGCGCGGCGGCAGATAGAGCGCCGCGGCGTAGTGGTGGATCCATAGCGTATCGCGCGTCGCGCAGCTCCTCGCCGGGAGAAGCTCGGCTCCGACGCGCAGTCCGCTCGGCACCTGCACTGCGGCCGCCTGCACCAGCATGGGCAGGCCGACCAACATTGCCGCAAGTGCCGATCTCCACTTCACGTCGTCGCTGCTGCAAATTGCGGTCCCGCGCAAAACGACGCGGGATCGACGCTTCCGCGACGCCATTTTTCAAGAAGCGGTAATTCCGGGTACGAAATATGCCTCTCGCTTTGTCGGAATGAAGCGACTGGTCCTCGTATCAGCCCTGGCGGCGGCCGCCTGCGCCACCGAGCCGCCGCCCGCCGCCGAGCTTGCCTCCGCGCGCGCCGCGGTCGCGCAGGCAGGCGCGGGCGCACAGCTCGCACCGTCGGAGTTATCGGCAGCCAGGACGAAGCTCGAGCGCGCGCAGGACGCGGCCGCGCGCGGCGACAACCGCCAGGCGCGGCGCCTGGCGGAAGCGGCCGAGGTCGACGCCCGCCTGGCGTGGGCAATGTCCGAGAACGAGCGGTTGCGGCCGTCGCAATGACCAGGATTCTTCTAGTGGGCGCGTTGCTCCTCGCCGCATGCGCCACGCCGCCGCCGGCAAACAACGCGCTCAACCAGGCGCGAGCCGCCTATGGCGCGGCGCAGGCCGATTCGGCCGTGCTGCGCTACGCCGCCGCCGAGCTCGATGCCGCCTCGCGAACCCTGGGGGAAGCGGAGCGTGCGCGCTCCACCGACGAGGCGGCGCACCTGGCCTATCTCGCGGAGCAGCGCTCGCGCATCGCACGCGAGCTCGGACAGGCGCGCGCCAACGAGCATCAGGCGCTCGAAGCGCGTTTGCGCGACGCCGAGGAACAGCGCGATCGCGCCCAGGCGCGTGCGAAGGAGATCGAGCAGGAGCGCGACCGCAGCGACCGGCTCGCGGCGCAGGTGCGGCGCCTCCAGGCGCAGGTCGCCGAGCTGCAGGCGCGCGAGACGGAGCGCGGCTGGATCCTCACGCTCGGCAGCGACGTGCTGTTCGATGTCGGGCAGGCGAAGTTGAAGCCGGGCGGCCGCCGCGCGATCGCCGACCTCGCGCGCTTCATGCGTCAGTATCCGGAGCGGCGCATCGCGATCGAAGGCTTCACCGACTCGAGCGGTTCGGCCGAAGCGAATCGCCGCCTGTCGGAGCGCCGCGCCGAGGCCGTGCGCCGGGCCCTGGTGCAGGCGGGCGTCGAGCCGGCCCGCATCGTGGCGCGCGGCCTGGGCGAGGCCTATCCCGTGGCGAGCAACGACAATCCCGGCGGGCGCCAGCTCAATCGCCGGGTCGAGATCCTGCTCGGCGACACCGAGGCGCGGGCCGCTACAGGGGCCGGCGCCGGTGCTTCCTCAGGTCCCTCACGGCGCCGCTGACTTCGGCTCTTCGACGAAGCGCAGCAGGTAGGCGCCGACCGCGAAGAGAATGATCACCGAAAGGATCGACACGCGCGGACTGCCGGTCAGGTAGCTCACCGTGCCGACGAGCAGCGGCCCGATGATCGCCGCGAACTCGCCGAGCATGTTGTAGAAGCCGAAGAATTCGCCCGCGCGCTCGCGCGGCACGAGCCGCGCGAAATAGGAGCGGCTGAGAAGCTGCACGCCGCCCTGCACCAGTCCCACCATCGCGGCGACGAGATAGAACTCCCACGGCGATTGCATGAACGTCGCGTAGATGGAGACGAACGTGTACACCGCGAGGCCGATGAAGATCGCGCGCCGCGGCCCGATGCGCTCGCCGAGCCTGCCGGCCACGAGCGCGGCGGGCACGCCGACGAACTGGACCAGGAGCACGGCGAGAATCAGGTCGGAGGTGCCGAAGCCGATCGACTTGCCGTAGTCGACGGCCATCTGGATCACGGTGTTCACGCCGTCGATGTAGACCCAGTAGGCCGCGAGGAAGACGAACACCGGCTTGTAGCCGCGGATGTGCCGGAAGGTCTCGACGAACTGGGTAAGGCCTTCGCGGGCCGCAACCGTCAGCGGCACGTGCGCCGCGGCGCGCGGCGGCGACGGTACCCACAGCATGAGCGGCAGCGAGAAGAGCGCCCACCAGATCGCCGCCAGGATGAGGAGGATCTGCACCGCTTCGGCGGCGTCGGCGAGCCCGAACCACTGCGGCTTGAGGCTCATCGCGACGCCGAGGGCGAGGAACAGTCCGCCGCCGAGATAGCCCGCGAAGTAGCCGATGGCCGAGGTGATATCCAGCTTGCCCGGCTCCGCCACGGCGACCAGCATCGAGTCGCCGAACACGTTGCCCCAGAAATAGCCGACCGAGGCGAGGACATAGAACAGCGCCGCCCACTGCCAGGCGCCCTGCGGCACCCAATGCAGGCCCAGCACCATGAGCGAGCCGAGCAGCGCCGAGGCGAGCAGAAATTTCTTGGCATGGCCGCCGCGGTCGGCGATGGCACCCAAGAGCGGCGCGGACACGGCCACGATGAGACTCGCCACCGAGTTGGCCAGGCCCAGGCGGAACGTGCTCACGGTGACATCCGCCCCGGAGCTCCAGAAATCCTTGAAGAAGATCGGGAAGAAGACCGTGATGATCGAGGTGGTGAAGGCGTGGTTGCCCCAGTAATAGAGCGCCCATCCCCACACCTTGCGCTGCATCAGCGCTGCGCCAGCACGCATCGAATGCCGCGCGCGTTGCCGATGGTCACGCCGATGTCGTAGCCGCTTTGCTCCGCCGTGGTCATCGCGAAGAAATCGGCCACCTGCAGCTCCACGACATCGGCCGGCATGCACGGCTCGCAGATCATGATCGTGCGATCTTTTTCAGGAAATCGCTCGCCTCGGTATGCTCGCCCGCGACGTTAAGGGCTGCCAGCGCTCCTCGCCTGACCGAGGTCCTGGCGGACGCCGGCATTTTTTTCCAGGCGTCGCCGAGGAGGCCCGGCGTCTCCTCCTCGAGCACCGGAATCAGGACGGCCGCCTGTTCGAGATCCTTCCGCGCCTTGTCGCGATCCGAGCCCCGGCGCTGCGACGAGTAGAGCTTATGGAGGGCAAAGCGCTCGGCGCTGGGCACCCTGACGGGGACGATCTGGTTGGGGCTCAGCGCCACGCTGTCGCCGGCTTCGTCGACGAGAAAATCGAGCAGCGGAATCGTCTGCGCGTGCGTGCGCAGCTCCTCGACCGCCGCCACGTCGCCGGCCGGGCTCCCCGGGACCAGGAGGTCGACGGCGAGCGGATCGCGGCCGGGGATCTTGTACGAGCTCGACGGCCGGCGCGACGGCATCCCGGGGACCGGCACGAAGTCGAGCCCGGATTCGCCGAGCAGTGCGCCGAAATCCATCTCCGGAGGCAGCGTCAATTCGAGCGGCTGCGCGCGCGCGAGATCGATATCCTGGGTGCGATATCCCGGCGCGATGATGGCGCAGTCGTTGAGCAGCGTGCCGTACGCGTGCGAGCCAACGAGCACGAGGCCCGCTTCGAATAACCCGCGATTGGAAAGCGCAGCGAGCACGGCGGCCGGCTTGCGCTCGATGCGTTGATAGAGGAGCAGTCGCAGCCGCGAGGAGCCGCGGGCGAGCGCCCTCGCGAGGTCGACCTCGGCGCGTAGTGCCGCGAGCGGCTTGGCGCCGATGGATCCGATCGTGCCGATGTGCTCGTCGTCCTTGCGGCCATCGACGCGGATGTACTCGCGCACCCAGTAATCGGTGCTGCGCCGCCGCCGCTGCTTGAGGGTGCCCGGGGTGCCGGCGAGCACGCGCCGCTGCGAGCGCGCCAGGTCTTTCAGCTCCTGGTAACGCGTGCGGCTGGACGCGTCGTGTCGGCCGGGTGGCGGCACCGGTTCCCCTCAAATCCGCAGATTGGAGGGGAATTGTGCCCGCTTCCCCTCGAATCCGCAAATTGGAGGGGAACGACGCTTCAGCGGCGCGGTAACAACGCTTTCCGGCGCTCGAGGCTTTCCCGCGGCCAGTATTTCTCGCGCTCGTAGTACTCCGGCACCGCCGGCGTGCCCGCCGGCAGCACGACCCAGGGTTGCTTGGAGGAAGTGAAGATGTGGATGTCGGGCGGCAGCGCACCGGGATTGTCGAGCGTGCCGATGCGCACGAAGCTGACCGCGGCTCCGGCGCCGGCGTAATGGCTCCAGACCGCGAGGCGGCATTTCGGGCAGCGCGCGATCTTCTGACCCTTGCCGCTCGCGGACGGCGTATCGACGATCGCGGGCTTGCCGGTGATGAGCGTCAAGCGATCCGACTCGATCATCGCATTCAGGGCGAACGAGGCGCCGCTCTCGCGCTGGCACCAGCGGCAATGGCAGCAGTGCACGAAGAGCGGCTTCGTCTCCATGCGATAGCGCACCCCCTTGCAGTCGCAGCCGCCTTCGAGCGGGAATGTCGCGCTGTTCATGCGAGAGTTTGTTCCATCGCGATTGGCGCTAGCTCTTTTTCCGATCGCAGATTATCGCTGCCATCTCTTTTTTTCGTTGGACACGATTTTTTCAGGCCTCTATCGTGCGCGCATTCCGCCAACCGGCAAATACAGATAGGAATCGTGATGAGGCTGCTTCTAGTTGCATCTGCTTTTGTCCTGAGCTTTGCTGCGCACGCCCAAGATGGCGCTTATTGGTTCTCCTATCCGTATGACGGCAGCAACGCCCCGTTGGATCTGAGCCGGGTGGCTACCGGAAGCACTGTTGCCGAAGCGTGCGCAAAGCGAAGCCCCCCGGAGCTCATCGGGGACTTCAGCGGCGGACCCATCATCTACGTCGGCATACTGCATGACGGCTCGTGCGGTTTCCAATGGTTGAATCTTGTAAATGGACCACCGGGGGCTGTGATCGACCGCCCGCTTATCAACCCGGCCTGGGATTCTTGCGCCAACTACGCCGGGTATCCCGCTACCTTTGTTCGTCCCTCGAGTTGCTCTCTGACCTGCCCTGCAGACCAGAAGAACGTCGACGGTGTGTGTCAGCTGTCGAGCGGCCCGAACCTCGGCAAGCAGTGCCCGAGCTGCGGCAATCCCGTGAATCCCGCGAATGGCAACAAGTTTCAAGAAGAGGTCGACTACGCCGCACCGGGGAGTGGGCAACTAGTTTTCGTGCGCTATTACAACGACGGACGGGAAGCGGTAAATGGAGTGCTCGGCGGTTTCTGGTCGCACAGCTACAACGCGAAGATCCTGGCGAGCAGCAGCACCACAATCACTTACTACCACAACAATGGGCGTCAGTCGGTCTTCAACCTCGTGTCGGGCAACTGGGCTCCCACTTCCGACATCGCAGACACACTCACCGAGCTGATCGACGCCAACCAGCGGCGCTCGGGATGGCGCTACCGCATCGCCGCCACGGAAGACACGGAGGTGTTCAATGCTTCGGGCAGCCTTACGGCGCTCGAGCGGCGCGACGGCCTGACGCTCACGCTCACCTATTCCGACGGCACCAATGGCAGCAGCTCCGGCAACGGCGGATTCGTCCTCAACGCCGACGGTACGCCGACTACGTCCGTCCTTCCCAAGGGCATGCTGTTGCGTGCAACCGATCAGTTCGGCCGCAGCCTCACGTTCGGCACCGGAAACAAATTTCGCTTGACGAAGCTGACCGATCCGGCCGGCGGCAGCTATCTCTATGCCTACGATGCGGCGGGAAACCTGAGCGCCGTCACCTATCCCGATGACAGCCAGCGCCTCTACGTCTACAACGAGTCCGCCAACACTTCCGGCAGCTCGAAGCCGAATGCGCTCACCGGGATCACCGACGAGAACGGAGCACGGTTCGCCACGTTCAAGTACGACAGCTATGGCCGCGCAATCGAATCGAAGCACCTCGCGGGCGGCGTAGACGTCGAGCGATACCAGTTCTCGTACACCGCTTCCGGGGCCCAAACCGCGGTCACCGACCCGTTGGGCACGGTGCGCAATTACGGGTTCCAGAGCGTCAACCTTGCTCTGAAAAGCAATTCCGTCGATCAGCCGACCGGCAGCGAGCCCGCCTCGGCGGCTTACGACGCCAATGGCAACGTGACCGCGCGCACAGACTGGAATGGCAATCGCTCGAACTTCACATACGACCTGACGCGCAATCTCGAAACGTCGCGGACCGAGGGTCTGACCGCCAGCGGCGGCGCGACCTCGCAGACGCGCACGATTGCGACGCAATGGCATACGTCGTTCCGCCTGCCGACGAAGGTGGCGGAACCGCTTCGCATCACGACCTACGTCTACAACGGCGACGGCGGCCCGACGTGTGGTCTCAAGGCCGACAACGTCACGCCAGTGCCGGGCGTTCTGTGCTCGAAGTCCGTGCAAACCACCACGGACACGGATGGCTCGCAAGGCTTTGCGGCGACGACAAGCGGCTCGTCCCGCGCGGTTGCGTACACCTATAACAAGTTCGGCCAGGTGCTGACTGTCAATGGCGCTCGCACCGACCTGTCGGACATCACGACGTTTACGTACTACTCCGAAACGGCTGCGTGCCCGACGACGAATGGCGGCGACGCTGCCGGTTGCCGGGGTCAGCTGCAATCGGTCGCCAATGCGCTTACGCAGACGACGCAGTACGTCGCGTACAATGCTCACGGCCAGCCGCTCGCTATCACGGACTCAAACGGCCTTACCACTACGCTCGCCTACGACGCGCGCAAGCGCCTCGCCTCCCGCACCGTAGGGAGCGAGGTCACGACCTACCAGTACGATGCGATCGGACAGCTCATGCAAGTGACGCTGCCGGACGGTTCGTACCTGACGTACGGCTATGACGGCGCGCACCGCCTCACCGGCATGCAGGACAACCTCGGTAATCAGGTCGCCTATACGCTCGACGCGATGGGGAACCGTACTCAGGAGCAGGTCCGCGATCCCGCGAACACGCTCGCGCAGACCCGCAGCCGCGTCTACAACAGCCTCAACCGGTTGTCCCAGGAGATCGGCGCCGCGGCGCGGACCACGCAGTATGCGTACGACACGCAAGGCAACGTAACGTCGGTCACAGATGCGCTCAACCATGTGACGTCGAACGAATACGACGCGCTGAATCGGCTCAAGAAGGTGACCGACCCGAACCTTGGCGTGACGCAGTACGCGTACAACGGCGTGGACGCGCTGACCCAGGTGACCGATCCGCGCACGCTGGTGACGGGATATGCGGTCGACGGCCTGGGCAATCTGACGTCTCAGGCCAGCCCCGATACGGGCACCACGTCGAGCACCTACGACGCGGCCGGCAATCTGCTCACGCAGACCGACGCCAAGTCGCAGGTGACGACCTATTCGTACGACGCGCTGAACCGGGTCACGCTCGTCGCGTTCCACGATGGGTCGAAGCAGACGTACGCGTACGATCAGGGCACGAACGGCGTCGGCCGCCTGAGCTCGATCACCGAGACCGATGCCGCCAATGCGCAGACCAGCCTGATCCAGTACGCGTATGACGCGAATGGCCGCGTCACTTCCGAGACTCGGACTGTCGCGGGTGTGGCCTACGCCGTGGGCTACAGCTACGACAGCTCGGGCCGTCTGAGCGGGATGACGTATCCGTCCGGAAGGACGCTGGCGTACAGCTTCGACGCGCTCGGCCGCGTGAATCAGGTCAGCACCGCGAAGGATGCCCAGACGCAGGTCGTCGTGCAGAACGTGCAGTACCAGCCGTTCGGCGGCGTCAAGAGCTTCACGCTCGGCAACGGGCAGATCTACAGCCGCACGATCGACCAGGACGGCCGTATTGCCTCGTACACGCTCGGCGCCAGCAGCTTTGCGCTGACTTTCGACGCGGCGAGCCGCATCACCGGCATCGGAACCAGCACCTACGGTTACGACAACCTTGACCGGCTCACGTCCGCGACGCTGTCCGCGAGCAACTACGGCTACAGCTACGACGCGGTCGGCAACCGGCTGTCGAAGACCACGGGCGCCAACTCCGACAGCTACGCCTATAGCTCGACGAGCAATCAGCTCTCGACGCTCACGCCGGCCGGCGGCACCCAGCGCAGCTTCGTGTTCGATGCGAATGGCTCGACGACGAACGACGGCGTGAACACGTACAGCTACGACACGCGCGGCAGGATGAAGCAGGCGACGAGCGGCGCCGGCGCCACGTCATACCAGCTGAACGCGCTCGGACAGCGAGTGAAGAAGAGCACGAGCACGTCGGACACGGTGTTCGAGTACGACACGCGCGGCCGCTTGATCGCGGAGACCGATGCGGCAGGCGCGCTCAAGCGGGAGCTGATTTACCTCGGCGACATTCCAGTAGCGGTCTACCAGTAACCGCGGCACCAAGGGGATAGAAATGAAGAAGTCACTGATTTCATGGGGCGGTGCTGCGCTTGTAGCGGCGCTGATGGCGGCGAGTGCAGTGGCGATGGGGGCGGCGCCCGCGTTCAGGAGCGCTTCCAGCGCGGCGAAGGGGCTGAGCCCGGAGTTCCGGGCGGCCTCGTCGGCCTCGGCGCCTGGGATCACGTTCAGGTCTGCGGCATCGGCGGCGACGAACACGCAGTCGCTTGCGGTGAGCCGGCCCTCGGGCACGGCGGCGAACGACGTGATGATCGCCTCGATCTCGGTGCGGCCGTACACGGCGACGATCACGGCGCCCACCGGCTGGACGCTGGTGCGGCGGGTGAACTACACATCGCTGCAGACGAGCTCGCTTGCGGTGTATAGG
>Ga0137407_10000056_pt1 | contig 94923 bp, 88 predicted proteins | sample CZOMad2_2_16fung_FD_108410 | JGI IMG/M metagenome (GOLD analysis project Ga0137407, IMG submission 108410) | Vadose zone soil fungal communities from Angelo Coast Range Reserve, California, USA - CZOMad2_2_16fungal (Illumina Assembly) | ecosystem: Environmental > Terrestrial > Soil > Vadose... | reverse complement strand
TGCTGAACACCGTCGCGGTGGTAATCACACCACGCGTCGATTTGGGAGCGAGCTTGAAGTCGTGGCTAGTCGGATCGTTGGCGACGCTGCCGAAGCGCGTCGGATTGAGTTGGCACTGAAGCGGAAGAAAAATCCGCGCCTGGCGATTCACGCGCTGGAAAGAATGCCCTAGAGCAGCCCCGAAAGCTTTCGGGGTTGGTTGTGGGTTCGAGTCCCACCCAACCCATTTCACGCCGATGCAGCTTCGGGTTGCTCGACTTTGACCTGGGTGGGAAGTAACAACCGGAACTCGGTCCATTCGTGATCGGAACGAACCAATTCGAGCCGGGCCTGGTGGGCTTTCGCTAATTCGCCGGCAACGGCGAGTCCCAAACCTTGTCCCGGAATTCGCGCATCGGAACGTCCGCGATAAAAGCGCTCGAAGATGTGCGGCGTGCGTTCGGCCGCGATCGGCTCGCCATTGTTCCGCACGATCACTTCGGCTTCTCCGTCGACGGCGCGCGCGTAAATGCAGATGCAACCGTCGGTTTGATTGTACTTGATCGCGTTCTCGAGGAGGTTCTGCACGATCAGCGAAATGGCGCGCCGATCGCCGACCACCGGCAGCTCGGGCGGCAGTTTCGTTTCTACTTCCAGGCCTTCGGCTTCGGCCATCACGCTGGCGTCTTCCCACATCCCGCGGAGCACTTCGCTTAAATCGAACGGCTGGTGGTGAAGCTCGAGCCGTCCGGCGTCCGCGCGCGCGAGGAGCAGAAGATTTTCGGCGATGGAAGTGAGCTGATGAACCTGGTGGAGCAACGCATCGGCGCGCGTCTGCTGTTTCGCGGGCGTATCCGGGTCGGTCAGGATTTCTTCAATGCCGGCGCGCAAAACCGAGATCGGAGTTTTCAAATGATGCGAGGCTTCCGCGGAAAAACGCACCGATTGCTCGAAGCTGCGCTGCAACCGATCCAGCGTCTGATTCATGACGCCGATCAATTCCGCGATCTCGTCCGACGCGGTCGGCATCGGGAGCCGTTGATCGAGATTCTGCACGGTGATGCGGGAAGCGGCCTGACTGATTTTTTCCACCGGGGCCAGCGCCTGCCGCGCCACCCAGCGGCCGCCGATCGCGATGACGATCAGCACGGTGGGGATCGCACCAAGCATTCCGAAAAGGATGTCGCGCTCGATCTGGTCGACCTGCTTCATCTGCGGGTCGATCGAGAGAATGATCGCCCAGGTCGTGCCGGCGCCCGCAATCGTTGCGACGACTGCGAGCGTCGCCGCGTAAAGCGCGAGCTTCCAGCGCAGCGGCCAGCGTTTCATTCCGATTCGGTTTCGCGAATCGTGTAGCCGACATGCCGGACGGTATGGATCAGCGGCGGGTCGCCAATTTTTTTCCTGAGGCGCCCGATGAAAACTTCCACGAGCTTCATGTCGTACTCGTGTTCGCGTTCCCAGACGCGCTCGCAAAGCTCAGTGCGAGTGAAGACCCGCCCGGGCTCGCGCATCAGGACTTTCAACAGGGTCAGCTCGCGCGTGGAAAGCTCGATGTGCTGATCGCCGCGATGAACGTCGTGGTTCGCGAGATTCAACGTCAGATCGTCGACGCGCAAAACCATTTCCGGTTCCTCCGCGTAACGCCGGCCGAGGGCGCGGACCCGGGCGACCAGTTCCTGCATCGCGAACGGCTTGGCGAGATAATCGTCCGCGCCGAGTTGCAGGCCGGTCACGCGATCGTTCAATTCGCCGCGGGCGGTGAGCATCAGGACCCGGTGCGACATATTTTTCGCCCGCATCTTTTTCAAGACTTTGAAGCCATCCATCCCGGGCAGGCCCACGTCGAGCACGACGAGATCGAATGGTGCCCGTTCCGCTTCGCCCAGAGCGGTCTCGCCATCGTGGATCACAACCGGGTCGTGGCCGGCCTCGGTAAGAGCTGATGCCACATGGCGGCCGAGCCGGACTTCATCTTCTATCACGAGAATGCGCATGATTGTTCAGCAAACGCTAAGGGGCATTTACGGCGTCAATGTCACCACGACAATCGGCCTGACAAAATTTAAGAAACCGCCGGGCTTCCGCGATCCGGCAAAAGTAACGGGTTTGTTACTTTCAGGCGGCCAGCAAATCGACCGTGTCGAGTGCCGCAATGATCTCGCAGCCGATGATGAGCTTCTCGAGATCGTTGTAATCCTGGAGCGCCTCGTTATTCAAAAGACGCAGCCAAAACTCAGCGCAATCGGGTTTTGCCTTCAGGCATTCGAGCGCAGCCGGATGGAGCATCGAAACGCTTTAAGCAACGGCTATGCCAGCAGTTGCCAGGGTGACCGACGGGACTCGAACCCGCAACAGCCAGAACCACAATCTGGAGCTCTACCATTGAGCTACGGTCACCAACAGAGGGTGAGCATTCTAGTTTTTCGAGCCGCCTTTGCAAACGGGAAACCGGCTCGTGATTGGCACGCTGTCCGCTCTATAAGAGAGCGCAGCGTTCTCGGGCGTTGCAACTCAACCACACACATGAGTAATCTCGGGCTTCTCCAAAGCATGAAAAAAATCGGGCTGATTTTGCTCGCCGGTTTTTCTTTTGCGCTCGCGCCCGCCCGGCTCGCTGCGCAAGCCGACGATCCGAGCGAGGTCTTTCTCAAGGCCTACATGACTTCGCAACAGGGCGAAAAACTCGAGCACGATAACCAGCTCCAGGCTGCACTCTCAAAATTCCGATTCGCCGGCAGTCTGCTCGAGGAATTGAAAAAAACGCATGCCGATTGGCAGTCCGCGATCGTCGATTATCGGAGCCGGAAGATCAGCGAGAATATCGTTCGGGTGCAGGGCAAACTCGGGAACCAAAAGGATCTTGCCGCTGCTTCCAATCCACCGCCGACGGCATCGAATCCGCCAATGTTGCCGACAAAACCCGGCCCGCCGGATTCGACGATGCCGGTCACCAAACCGCCGGTCGTTCAGAACCAGGCGCCGCTGCCAGCACCTGCATCCGCGCCGGTTAGTCAGCCGAGCGCTTCGGTCGCGAGCGACGCGGTGATCAAAGAGGCGACGAAGAAATTACAGGACAAGGTCGACCAGTTGCAGACCGAGCTGGCGAAATCGCGCACCCAATACGACGCGGTCGCGAAAGAAAAGGAATCGTTGAACGGAAAGCTGCAGGAAACGAACACGAAACTCGAGCAGGCGCAGAAGGAAATCGAAAAGACGAAGGGCGCCGAACAGGAAGCGCGCAGTCAGCTCGCGCAGGCTGAGGATTCGCTGAAGAAAATCGCCGGCAGCGACAAGCAGGATTCGAAGAAGCAGGAAGCGTTGCGGGGCGAGATCGCGCAGTTGAAGAAAGCGCTCGCTTCGGCGGAAAAAGGACGCGTCGCCGCCGAGAAGGAAAAGGACGCCGAGAGCGCAAAGGTCACGGCCGTGACCAAGGAGCGCAATCAATTGCTGGCGGAATTGAAAACGGCGAAGCAGGCGCAGGAACGCGTCCAAGTTCTCGTCACCGAGAATACCGATTTGAAAACGAAGCTCGCCATCGCGGAACAAACCGTGCGGCAGATCAGCGCCGACAAGCCGAAGAAGGAACAGGAAGTCGCCGACGTGAAACGGCAGGTCGAACAATTGCGCGAGCAGCTGGCCGCGAGCCAGCAACAGAACAAGGAATTTGAAGTCACGGTCGCGGATTTGCGCTCGCAGTTGCAGGAAGCGAGCAACGAGCTTGCGACCGCGAAGCTAACCGGCGGCAACCCGGAAGAAACCACGCGGCTGGTGAAGGAGAACGACATGTTGCGCAAGATCGTGTTGCGCGAACGGCAGGAGGAAGCGCGCCGCGAGCAGGCCAAGAAATTGATGCTGGCCGAGTTCGAAAAACTCCAGATCAAGTCGGACACGTTGAATCAGCAGATCGAATTGCTGGCGCAGCCGGTAACGAAACTGACGGACGCGGAACTCGCGCTCTTGCGGCAGCCGGTCGTGGCGGTGTCGGATGTGAATCCCGCTTCGTCATCCGGCACTTTTGCGATGGCGAAGAATGGACCGAACAAGCCGCCGACCGGTCCGACCGTGCAGACGAGCGCGCCAGCCGTTCCGGACGAGCTCGCCCCGCTGGCTCGCGATGCGAAGGACAATTTCGAGAGGGGAAAATATCGCGCCGCGGAAAAGCAATATCAGGAACTCCTGACCAAAGTGCCGAACAACCTTTATTCGCTCTGCAATCTCGGGGTAGTTTATTTCCGCACCGGCAAATGGAAAGCGGCGGAGCTGACCTTGAAGAAGGCGGTGGCGCTCTCGCCGAAAGATGAGTTCGCGCACACCACGCTCGGGATTGTTTATTATCGGCAGAGTAAATTCGACGACGCGATCACGGAGCTGACGACGGCGCTTGGGATCAATCCGAAGAGCGCGACCGCGCACAACTATCTCGGCATCACCGCGAGCCAGAAAGGCTGGGCGGAAGCCGCCGAGAAGGAGATGCTCGACGCGCTTGCCGTGAATCCCGATTACGCCGACGCGCATTTCAATCTTGCGGTCGTGTACGCGACCGGGCAACCGCCGGCGAAAGAGCAGGCGAAGCTGCATTACGTGAAAGCGACGTCGCTCGGCGCCGAGCCGGATCCGGCGCTGGAAAAATTGCTGCGGTAATGTTGTAGCCGGGGTCGGTGATCCCGGCTGGTTTTTGTGATTGCGCGGCGGGCCGGGATCACCGATCCCGGCTACAACCATGCTGAAACCATTTCTCACGGCGAACTGGCGTTACCTCGCCATGCTAAACTTCGCCGTCGATCCGAAGATTCTTCAGCCACTGGTGCCGACGGAAACCGAGCTTGATTTTCACGATGGGAAAACCTTTGTCAGCGTCGTCGGTTTTCTTTTTCTCGATACCCGCATTATCGGCCTGCCAATTCCCCTGCATCGCGATTTCGAGGAAGTGAACCTCCGGTTCTACGTTCGGCGAAAAAGCGCGAACGAATGGCGGCGCGGGGTTGTGTTCGTGCGCGAGCTCGTTCCGCGGCGGGCGATCGCACTCGTCGCGCGGACGTTTTATGGCGAGCCTTATCTGGCGTTACCAATGCGCCACGCGCTCGAGCACAAGGACGGCCGCGTCTTCGCCGAGTATCAGTGGCGACGTGGCCGGCGCTGGGAAACGCTCGCGATGACTGCAAGCGGCGAGCCCCAGAGTGCGGGCCAGGGTTCGCACGAGGAATTCATCACCGAACATTATTGGGGTTACACCGCGCGGCGCGCCGGGTGCAGCGAATATCGCGTCGAACATCCGCGCTGGCGTTTGTGGACGGCGACGACAACAAAATTCGACGCGGATGTCGCGACGCTCTACGGCCCGCAATTTGTTGAGACCCTGGCCGCGCCACCCGTCTCCGGTTTCATCGCCGAGGGTTCACCGATCCAGGTGCATCAGCGCAATCGCGAATTGTTCTAACCGTGAAACTCTCTCACCAGGATTTTCTTTCGTTCGTGGCGCGCGATCGCCAGATCGACGAGACGTGACAGAAGTTCCAGGTAATTGATTCCCGAGGCTTCCCACATTTTGGGATACATGCTGATCGAGGTGAAGCCTGGGATCGTGTTCAGTTCGTTGAAATAGAAATCGCCACTAGAGCGATCCATCAGCAGATCCACGCGGGCCATCCCTTCGCACTCCACGGCCGAGAACGCTCGGCGCGCGATTTCCTGGACCCGTTTTGTTTGCTCGGCGTCGAGTTTCGCGGGGATGATCAGCTCCGCGCCGTTTTCATCGAGGTATTTGGCCTCGTAGGAATAAAATTCGTGAGTCGGATTGATTTCCCCCGGCACGCTCACGAGCGGTTCCGCGCCTGGGTCCGGACTCTCCAACACCGCTAATTCGATCTCTCTCGCATCGATTGCCGTTTCGACCAAAATTTTGACGTCATATTTGAAAGCGGCTTCAGCCGCATCTTCGACGGCGTCCGAATTCACGCACTTCCGGACACCAACACTGGAACCGAGGTTGGCTGGCTTGACGAAAACGGGATATCCGAGCTCGCGCTGAATCCTGGCTGTCCACGCTTGTTTTTCCTTCTTCCAGCGTTCGTGTTTCAACGAGAGATACGGCACGATTGGAAGTCCGGCATCGCGCACGACACGCTTGGCCATTTCCTTGTCCATCGCGACGGCCGACGCGAGCACGCCGCACCCGACGTAGGGAACATCGGCAAGCTCGAGCAAGCCCTGGATGGTTCCGTCTTCGCAGAGCGGCCCATGGATAACCGGGAAAACGACATCGATCGCTTTCGCTTCTCCGCCACTCCACGGCATCAATGCGCTCCCAGTCTCGGCGTCGGCGAGGTTAGGTGGCAGGATGACGTTGGGCGCGTCCTTGAAAACGGGCAGCGACTTCTTTCCTTCGAGGAGCGAGAGATCGTTCAAACGCCAGTGCCCTTGCTTGTCGATCGCGACCGGCACGATTTCAAACCGTTCGCGATCCAGATTGTTGATAACCGACGCCGCGGATTGCAGCGAAACTTCGTGCTCTCCCGAGCGGCCGCCGTACAAGACTGCTACGCGTAGTCTTCTCATCCCGCGTTGTTTCGCGCGTTAATTGCGCGTCATCAACTCGCGCAGAACAAACGGCAGAATTCCGCCGTGCCGGTAATAATCGATCTCGATTGGCGTATCGATCCGCAGTTTCACGGGAACTGATTCGCGTTTGCCGTCTCTCCGCGCGATCTCCAGCGTCACCATTTGTCCGGGCTGAATCGACTCCGACAATCCCGTGATGGCGTAAGTCTCGGAACCGTCGAGTCCAAGGGTTTGCGCATTCGTTCCTTCAGCGAATTGCAATGGCAGCACGCCCATGCCGACCAGATTCGACCGATGAATGCGCTCGAAGCTCGCCGCCACGACCGCTTTCACGCCGAGCAACCGCGTTCCCTTCGCCGCCCAGTCGCGACTCGATCCCGTTCCGTATTCCTGCCCCGCCAGAATGACGAGCGGCACGCCGTCCGCCTGATATTTCATCGCGGCGTCAAAGATCGACATTTGCTCGCCGTCGGGATGATGAACCGTCACGCCCCCTTCCGTGCCCGGGACCATCAGGTTCTTGATCCGGACGTTGGCAAATGTTCCGCGAGTCATCACCAGATCGTTGCCGCGCCGCGAACCGTAGCTGTTAAAATCGGCCGGCTCAATTCCGCGACTCTTCAGGTATTGACCTGCGGGCGAAGTCGCCTTGATCGCGCCCGCCGGTGAAATGTGATCGGTCGTGACGGAATCGCCGAAAATCCCGAGCGGCCGCGCGTCGCGAATCTCCTCGATGTTTCCAACCGACATCGAAAAGTTCTCGAAGAATGGCGGCTTCTGGATGTAATCGCTCTTCTCGTCCCACTCGTAAATTTCACCGGTGCTCGACGGAATTTCGTTCCACTTCGGATTCTGCGCGGCGAAATCCCGGTAAAGCCGGCGGAAAACTTCGGGCGTGAGCGCCGACTGCATCGTGTCGCGGATTTCGGAGAGCGTCGGCCAGAGATCGCGCAAATAAACTTCCTTGCCGTCGGAGTCGCGACCCATCGGTTCCTTCGACAAATCGAGATCGACCCGGCCCGCGAGCGCGAACGCCACCACCAGCGGCGGCGACATGAGGAAGTTCGCCTTGATGTTTTGGTGGACGCGCGCCTCGAAATTTCGATTGCCTGAAAGGACAGAGGCCGCGACGAGATCGAATTCGCTGATCGCTTTCTCGATTTTCGGATGAAGCGGTCCGGAATTTCCGATGCAGGTCGTGCAGCCGTAACCCACGATATTGAATCCGAGCTGATCCAGATATTTTTGGAGCCCGGTTTTCTGGAGGTAATCGGAAACCACGCGTGATCCCGGCGCGAGCGAAGTCTTTACCGCCGGATCGATCTTGAGTCCGCGCTCGACTGCTTTCTTTGCGAGCAAACCCGCCGCGAGCATGACGCTTGGGTTACTTGTATTCGTGCAGCTCGTGATCGCGGCGATCAAAACAGTGCCATGACCGATTCGGCTTTGCCCGTGCGCGAAAGTATCTCCGGGCTTCGCCTCGATTTCGTCGACGCGATCCGGCGTCGGACGATTCGCGGTCATCTCGACTTTGTTCCGTTCATCGCCCGGCTCAATTCCCTGGTCCTCGTTGTCGCTCGAAACCATAGCGCCCTGGGCCGGCGGCGTTCCATTCAGATTGACCAGGTGCCGCTTACCGAGCTCGCCGTTGGTCTTGCCGTAGCCGCCGTCGGTCAGCGGTTTTTGGAGAAGCGAGCGAAAGACGCTGCCCAGTTCCGGAAGATTTACGCGGTCCTGCGGACGTTTTGGACCTGCGACGCTCGGCTGCACATCCGCGAGATCTAGTTCCAGATCGACGCTGTAATCGATTTCGCCTTTGCGCGGCATCCCAAACATTTTCTGGGCGCGGAAATAATTCTCGAACGCGGCGCATTGCTCCTCGGTCCGACCAGTCGCGCGCAGATAATTCACCGACTCGCCGTCGACTGGAAAATATCCCATCGTCGCGCCGTATTCCGGCGCCATGTTTCCGACCGTCGCGCGGTCCGGCAGCGGCAACGACGCGGCGCCTTCGCCATAAAACTCGACGAACTTCCCGACGACTTTCTGCGCGCGCAGCATCTGGGTCACGTGGAGCGCAAGATCGGTCGCTGTCACGCCCTCGCGCAACGCTCCGGTGATATGAACGCCGACGACTTCCGGCGTGAGAAAATAAACCGGCTGGCCGAGCATTCCCGCCTCCGCTTCGATCCCGCCCACGCCCCAGCCGACCACGCCGAGTCCGTTAATCATCGTCGTATGCGAGTCAGTCCCGACGAGCGTGTCGGGGAAGAAAAGTTGAGAGTTGCTAGTTGAGAGTTGAGAGCTCAACACGCCTTTCGCGAGATACTCGAGGTTTACCTGGTGAACGATGCCGATGCCGGGCGGAACAAGCCCGAAGGTCTTGAAGGCCTGTTGTCCCCATTTCAGGAATTGGTAACGCTCGCGATTGCGCTTGAACTCCATCTCCATGTTCAATTGGAGGGCCTGCGCCGAGCCGGCGAAATCCACCTGGACGGAGTGATCGACGACGAGATCGACCGGCACCAGCGGCTCGATAATCTTCGGATCGCCACCGAGTTCTTTCACCGCGCTGCGCATCGCGGCGAGATCGACCACGAGCGGGACGCCGGTGAAATCCTGAAGAACGATCCGCGCGACGACGAACGGAATTTCTTCCTGCGCCGGCGACTTCGCCTTCCAGTTCGCCAGCGTCTCGACATCCTTCCGCCGAACTTTTTTCCCGTCGCAATTTCGTAGCACCGATTCGAGCACAATCCGAATGCTGACCGGCAACCGCGAGATCGGCCCGACGCCTTGTTCTTCGAGCGCCGGCAATGAAAACAAGGAACCTTCGCGACCGTTCCCGGCATCGAAATTCTTCAGCGTCTTGAATTCGTCGTTCACTTCAGCTCCGCCAGCTTCGCTTTGATCTTGTCGAAATTCGGCAGCTCTTTCGCGTCGTCGTTGCTCTCGGCGTATTGGATCACGCCATTGCGGTCGACAACAAACGCGGACCGCTTCGGCACCCCGCTCATCCCGAGATTAATCTGCGGCAGAAACGAGTCGTACATTACGTCGTATTGCTTCGCGACGTTGTGCTCGTAATCGCTCAGCAGCGTGACGGAAATGTTTTCCTTCGTCGCCCACGCTTCCTGCGCGAACGGATTGTCGCCGCTGATCCCGTAGACCGTGGCGTTCATCCCGGCATAGTTCGGCAATTCCGGACTCAGGCTGCACATTTCCGTCGTGCAGGTGCCGGTGAAGGCCATCGGGAAGAAAAGCAGGAGCGTGTTCTGTTTGCCGAAATTATCGCTCAGCTTGATCTGCTTCGGGCCGTCGGCCGTCTTGGTTGCGAGTGAAAAATCGGGGGCCTTGGTGCCAACTGCGAGTGCCATAAAGTATCTCCGGTTCAGGTTGATTGGGGGAATTCACTATAGAAACGCGCGACGGCTGGTCAAAAGGTTTGGCTGCAAAGTTCGCGCTCCTGTGATAAATTCGGCGCGATGGCAGATGATCGCTCCGAAGCGATTCGGAGAGGAAAGTCCGAACACCATACGGCAGCATGCCGCGTAAAACACGCGGGCGGCCCCGACCCAAGTCGGGGTTGACGGAAAGTGTCACAGAAAAGACACCGCCGGTTCTTTGGCAACGAAGTGCAGGCAAGGTTGAAAAGGCGAGGTAAGAGCTCACCGCTCGCGGAGCAATCCGCGAGGCAGGAAAAACCCCATGCGGTGCAAGACAAAACAGAGGGAGGACAGCCGGTCCGTCGATCCTCGGGTATCGTCGCATCACGTTGTAGCCGCGATCGCTGATCGCGGCCCGCAACGGGCGGTTCATCCCGTACTGCGGGATGCGCTGAGATAAATGATCATCACGGTTTGAGCAATCAGCTGACAGAATTCGGCTTATCGCCATCGAAATGAAGGGCGCTTTCTGAAACGAAGGCGCCCTTCGCTTTTTTCGAGACACATCTGGAGACAGCATGACCGAGCTTGACGAGGTATACGCCAATGGCGTAGTTGTTGCTAATGCTGATCGTTGAGACATCGGTGTTCACTCGCCGAGTTCTCAAGCTCCTGTCTGATGACAATTACGGCTCACTCCAACAATTCTTGGTCGCCAATCCTGAGGCTGGGAACCTTATTCGCCACAGCGGTGGGTTGCGCAAAATCCGGTGGTCCGGTCGGGGCCGCGGGAAGCGGGGCGGCGTTCGGATCATCTATTACTGGGCTCCGGCTCGCGAAACGATCCTCATGTTGTTGATGTATGGAAAGAACGAACAAGACGACTTAACCCCAGGGCAGCTTCGCATTCTGAAGCGCCTGATTGAGGAGGAATCCGCATGAAGAAAGAACTTTTCGAAGAGTTGGCCGAGAGCATTAAAGAAGGCGGCCGCATTCTGAAAGGCGTATCCAAACCCAAACGCTCGTTCAAGTTTGACGAACCAGACGTCTCCGCGATCCGCGAGCGACTCGGCCTTTCCCAACACAAGTTCTCCGCCCTTCTCGGCATCAGTCCCGGCACTCTGCGCAATTGGGAACAGCGCCGCCGCAAACCCCATGGAGCCGCCCGCGTCCTTCTCCGCATTGCCGCAAAAAATCCGAAGAGCGTGCTGGAAGCGGTTCACGGCTGAGATCAACTTATTGATCCTCGCGGTTGGGGGACTAGCCAAAAAGTGGCTTGGTCCTATTTAATTGAACCCTCTGCCCGCTTCGTGCCCTCTACTTAGGATGCTCCCAGTCGACAGCGTCCTTGGGGAAATCCGGTGGAATTTGCTCAAACACCGTCTTGGATTCTTTGCCTTCCGTACGCTGCACAGCCGTCGCTTGCAGCTATACGCCGTTAATCTTTCGCAGTCGAAGGAGCTGAGTCGATAACCCATTCCTAGCGCTAAAAAAGATGTTGTAATCATGTCGGTCACCTTCACCCAACGGAAAGGAACCTTGGAGTCCGGCTAGATCGGCAGCTATTGAACCAACCTGAACGTTGATATCGTCGGCAAACAGGTTTTGAAGCGTAAGGTTATCTTTCTTGGCCTCAAATTTCTGAAGATCCACGATGCGCGCCGCGACTTCGTACAATGGAAATTTTCCATGGTTTATTGCGAGCAACCTTCCCGTGTTTGAGGGGTCGATGCTCGTGATTACAAAATAGCAAAAACTATCCCCGCCTGTTACCAATCCTGCGATTTGCTCATTGAGCGCGGCAATCTTGTCACTCTTCTCGCGAACTTGCTTCTCGGCCGCATTCTTCTGAAGGTCGGCCCAAAAAACACCTCCGGCGCCAAGCAACGCAGCCAGCAGTATCAAACCCGGCGGTCCCCAAAGCTCTCTCAAAAGCGGAGTGATCATTGGATGCAACTGTCCAGGCTCGCTAGCAGAATTGAAACCGTTTCTTCGGTTTCGTCACCCATGTTGGAGAGGCGGAAGGTTTGGCCTTTTATTCTGCCGTAGCCGGGGTCGATGACGAGATGATGTTTCTCGCGGAGGTCGCGGGCGAGTTTGGGAACGTCGATACCGCGGCTGTTTTTTACGCAGGTGAGCGTTTTCGAGCGGTAGCCGTCCTCGGCGAAGAAATCGAAGCCGCGGCGGCGGACCCAATCGTGGACGAGTGCGTTGGTCCGGGCGTGGCGCGCGTAACGATTCGTTAGGCCTTCGGTGAAGATGTCGTCGAGTTTTGATTCGAGGGCGTGGATGTGCGCGATGCTCGGCGTCGTCGGTGTCATGTCGTTTTCCTGGTTCTTTTTGAACTCGAGGAAGTCGAAGTAGTAGCCGCGATCTTTCTGTTGCTCGGCGCGCGTAAAGGCTTTTTCCGAAACGGAGAAAAGCGAAAAACCCGGCGGCAGGGCGAGGGCTTTCTGGCTGCCGGTGAGGAGAACATCGATCCCGAGTTCGTCCATTGGAATTGGGACGGCGGAGAAGGAAGAGACCGTGTCGACGATCAGTGCGACGTCGGGATATTTCCGCACGACGGCGCAGATTTCCGCGACCGGATTCATGACGCCGGTCGATGTTTCGTTGTGGATAAGCGTGACGGCGTCGAAATCTCCGGTCGCGAGTTTTTCATCGAGCGCGGCGGGATCGATGTGCTTGCTCCAGTCGACCTGGAACGGCTCGGCCTGTTTTCCGCACCGCCGGCTGACGTCGAGCCATTTGTCGGAGAACGCGCCACACATGCAGTTGAGGACGCGGCGCGAAACGAGATTACGGATCGCGGCCTCCATCACGCCCCAGGCCGAGGAGGTGGAAAGAAAAACGGGCTGCTTTGTTCCGAACAACGTCTGCAGACGCGGATGAATTGAGCGGTAAAGCGCGCGAAACGCGTCGCTGCGGTGGCCGATCATCGGTTTCGCGAAAGCGGCCCAGGTTTTCGTGGAAACTTCGACGGGGCCGGGGATGAAGAGCTTGTCGTGAGAAGGCATTGGGGAAAACCCTCCTCCGCAAGACTACGGCGGGCAAGCGTCGAACCGTTCTACGTTTCCTGCTTGATGAAGCTGATGTCGCCGCTGCGTTCGATGCGGGCGACTTCGATGTCGGCAAATTCTTCGGTCTTCGCCTCGAGCCGCAAGTCTTCTTCGAGATCATGTTGCGAGATGAGATTTCGCCGCATCATCGCCAGAACCGGCTTGCCGTTTTCGACAATGATTTCAGGACAACCTTTGATCAGTTTGCCGAAAGCGTGGGAACGGCAGGCGAGCCAGGCAAAGAAGCGATGTAGGAAAACGAGAACAAATCCGCCGCCGATCGAGGTGAAAAATCCGGCGGTGCCGTTGATGGCACGCGAGAGGATCGAGGCCAGGATGACCAGAAGAATGGCGTCGAAGGCTGTTTTTTCGGCAAGCGAACGTTTACTGCTCAAGCGCACCATCACGAGTGTGATCAGAAATATGATGATACCGCGGAGTGAGATTTGGGTGAACGTGAGGTCTTTCGGCTCCGCGTCCAAGCCGAGAAGCGGGCCGACGAAATCGTAAAATATTTTCATAGCCAAGAATTCATCGCCGGACGAGAGGCGGATGGGCGTATGGGACAGGGACGACTCGGTCATCCGACAAATCCAACGGCGTCCCGGCTTACGTATTTTTAGAAGAGAAGCGCGTCGGTTGACGCAACCCGGAGGGATTCAAACCATGGCAAAAGGAAGCAAAAAGAAATATACGGGAAAACAAAAACGGAAAGCCGAGAAGATTGCGCGTGGTTATAAAAAGCGCGGCGTCAGCAAAAAGGAAGCGTCCCGACGCGCCTGGGCGACGGTGAACAAATCCGACAAGGGCGGAAAGAAAAGCGGATCGGGCCGGGGGAAGAAGAGCAGCAAAGCCTCCTCGCGCAAAGGCGGGAAGAAGGGCGGAAAGAAATCCGGCGGGAAAAAGAAGCGCTGACCAAATTGTTGGGTTGAGGAATGGGGCGGCGAGATCGACCGCCCCGTTTCGTTATCATGCCGGCGAGAAATCCAGACCTGCACGGGAGCGCACCGGACAAATCGGAAGTGGCGCTGCTCCTGATCGACGTCATCAACGATCTCGACTTTCCGGAGGCCGACCAGCTTCTGCGTTACGCCCGGCCCATGGCGCGAAAACTTTTAAGGTTGAAAGAGCGCGCGAAGAAGGCCGGCGTCCCGGTAATTTATGTGAACGACAATTTCGGCCGCTGGCGTTCCGACTTTCGCCGGCAGGTCGTGCACTGCCTGCGGGAGAAATCAGGTGGCCGTGAAATTGTGTCGCTGCTTCAACCCCAAGAGGACGATTATTTCGTTCTCAAGCCAAAGCATTCAGGGTTTTTCTCCACGACGCTCGACACCCTGCTGCGTTACCTCGGCGCGAAGAAATTGATCGTGACCGGCATCGCCGGCAATTTCTGCGTTCTCTTCACCTCAAACGACGCTTACATGCGGGATTACGATCTGATCATTCCGTCCGATTGCACCGCTTCGAATACGGCGGAGGAAAATCGGCAGGCGCTCACCCTGATGCGGAAATTTCTGAAAGCCGATACGCGGCCTTCGACGAAGTTGCGCCTGGTCCGCCCAAAGAGAAAGCGCCGGGGCTAATCGCCGGCTCCCGCTTGCGCGGTAAACTATCGCGTGGCATAAGAGCAAGCCTCGCCCGCCGCTCTCGGCGGGGACGTTTCCACTCTGTATAAAGCAATGCCCACGTTGACCTCGACCGATAGCGCGCCGGACCGCGAAGTTTTTTGGGACCGCTACAAAAAAGAAGTGATGGCGGTGCTGATTCTCGCTCTTGTCGGCGTCGCGGCCTTTGGCGGGTATAAGCTGTATTCCAACCGGCAGGAAAACGCCGGCGCCGCCGCGCTGTCGGGGGCGAAGACGCCTGGCGATTTCCAGAAAGTCATCTCGCAATATCCAACGACGTCCGCCGGTGCCTCCGCCTATCTGTTGCTGGCGGATGCGCAGCGCAACGAAAAGAAATTCGCGGACGCGAACGCGACGCTCCAAACGTTCCTCGACAAATTTCCGAACCACGAACTGGTCGGCACGGCCCGTCTCGCGATGGCAGGGAATCTCGAAGCGTTAGGCAAAAAAGACGAAGCGCTGGCTGGTTATAAACGGGTGGTGGCCGACAATCCGAAAGGATTCGTCGCGCCGATCGCGTTGTATTCCGAGATTCACCTGCTGAAAGAGAAAAAGCAGATCGATGAGGCGCGACGTGTTTGCGAGACGCTCATGACGCAATACCGCGACAGCCGCCTGGCGCCGGACGCGGCTTACCAACTGCGTTTGCTTAAGCCGGAGAATGCTCCGACACCTGCGCCAACTGTTACGACCGTGCCTCCGCTGCCTGCGGCTGCGCCATCAGCGCCGCCACCCGCGCAATCGGTCGCACCGGCGGCTCCTCCTGCACCGAGGACTACGCCGCCGCCGATAAAAAAACCGTAATCCGCGATTGTCTGGGGAGCGCACGCGCCTCGCGTGCTGGTTTTGGCGCCTCGCCAAAACATTCTTCGTTTCCAAAAAGTTCGCGATCGCGAGGCGCGATCGCCAGCACGCGTGGCGCGTGCGCTCCCCAGCAAGAGAAGAATTACCGCTTCGAGAACTGGAAGCGTTTCCGCGCGCCGGGCTGGCCGGATTTCTTGCGCTCCTTCATCCGCGGATCGCGGCGAAGAAGACCCTCCGCTTTCAGAGTGCCGCGAAGGTTTCCATCCACCAGCAAAAGCGCACGCGCGATCGCGAGACGAGCCGCGCCCGCCTGGCCAGTGGCGCCGCCGCCGGTCGTGTTGATAGAGAGATCGTAGGAGTTCGCCAGCTTCACCACCTGCAACGGCTGAAGCACCGTGTTCTGAAGCGGGATCGTCGGGAAATAATCCTCAAAGCTTTTGCCGTTGATATCGATCTTGCCGCTGCCCGGCGTCATCCGAATGCGCGCGACCGAAGTCTTGCGGCGGCCCGTGGCGATGAATTCCTGAGTCTCTGCCATACGAAAAATCCTAGAATGAAACCGGGGCCGGCTGTTGGGCCGCGTGGGGATGCAGATCGCCGCGATAAACTTTCAGTTTCCGGTAAACCGAACGCCCGAGTTTGGTGTGTGGAATCATCCCTCGAATCGCGCGTTCGACGAGCAATTCCGGATGACGCGTCCGCCGTGCCTTGGCGTTCTCGGTTTTGTGGCCGCCGACGAAGCCCGAAAAGCTCATGAACATTTTCTGGTCTTCCTTTTTGCCGGTGAGCCGCACTTTTTCGGCATTGATGACGACGACGAAATCGCCGGTGTCGACATGCGGCGTGTAGATCGCCTTTTCTTTGCCGCGCAACAAATTGGCGGCTTTCACGGCGACGCTGCCGAGGACCTGGTCCCTGGCGTCAATGATCCACCACTTGCGTGGAACTTCGTTGGCTTTAGCGGAAAACGTTTTCATCGGGAGCGGGAGGGCACGGAAAGTATGGGCGAAGCGGGGGAGTGTCAACTGGATGTTGGGCCGCGTTTTCCGCGGCGAAAGAGGCTCGTGGGCGGGGCCGAAGTGGCACCGCAGCTGCTTATAATTGTCATAAATGCGCCTCTCGATTACTGCCGCTGTTTCCCTCGTGATTTTCACTGTTCCGTCGCTGTTTGCGGCCGAGAAAAATGAGGCTGCTGCTTCCGGCCGCGCCATCATCCGCGAATTGAATCTGGCCCGGCAAAACCCCGCGCTTTACGCGACGTTTGTCCAGGAATTGCGCAGCCGCATGAACGGCAATGTCCTTGTCCTTCCTGGCCACACGCGCATTCGAACCAGGGAAGGCACCGCCGCGGTCGATGAAGCAATCCGTTTCCTCCAAAGCGCGCAGCCGCTTCCGCCGCTCAGCCTTTCGCGCGGGATGAGTCGCGCCGCGGCCGATCATTGCGCCGACCAGGCGAATGGCGGATTCGGTCATGAAGGACGCGATCGCAGCCACGCCGGACAGCGGATCGCGCGCTACGGAAATTTCAGTGGCAGCTGGGGCGAAAATGTTTCCTACGGCAAATCGACCGCGCGTGACGTCGTGCTCGCGCTGATCATCGACGATGGATTGCCGGCCCGGAAGCATCGCGCCAACATTTTCAATCCGAACTTCAATTTCGCGGGCGCGGCTTTTGGTCCGCACGCGCGATTCGGCACGATGTGCAGCATGGATTTCGCGGGCGGTTACGCCGAGCGCGGTGAAGCCGCGGCGGACACGCTCGTCGCGCGAAATTTCTAGCGCCTTTTACTGACGATCCCCTTTGTCAGGTCGATCCGCGCGCAATTTGTCCAGGATCGGTTGGATCGACGGATCCGCTTTCAACAAAGCCGGACGCAAGAGTTCGCGGAATTCCCGGCGGGCTTGTTTCAGTTTTTCACGGGCCGCCTGGAGGGCGGGGTCCTGCATCGCCTTCTGATGGGCCGCGCGGAGCTGGGCGCGCTCGTCTTCAGTCAAATTGGCAAATCGGGCACGGCGCTCATTTTGAAACTGGCGAAAAGGCCGGTCGGGGCGATTGGGCGGCGATTGCGCGAAAGCGTTTGGCGTGAATTGCGAGACGCACGCGAGGGCGGGAACAAGAAGCAAAGTCAGTTTCAGTTTCATCTGTTGATATTGTAACCCGGACTCGCCGCAAAGTTGCGAGCCATCGAGAAATGGTCGCTGGTCATTTCATTTCGCCAAGCTTAATTTTGCCGCTTTCTCATGGCCCAACCAACTCCACCCGCCGCCAAGACTGCGATCACGCCGCGGCGCGACGAAGATTTTCCCGAATGGTATCAGCAGGTGATCCGGGCCGCCGCGATGGCGGAACCGTCCGATGTCCGCGGTTGCATGGTCATTCGCCCGTGGGGCTACGGCATCTGGGAAAACATGCAGCATCATCTCGACGCGATGTTTCGCGCCACCGGCCATCGCAACGCCTATTTCCCGCTCTTCATTCCGCTAAGTTATCTCGCGAAGGAAGCTGAACATGTTGAGGGTTTCGCAAAGGAATGCGCGGTTGTTACTCACAGCCGGCTCGAGGCGAACGCCGAAGGCAAACTTGTCCCGTCGAGTCCGCTTACCGAGCCATTGGTCGTTAGGCCGACTTCGGAAACGATCATCGGCGCGAGCTACGCGAAGTGGGTCCAGAGCTATCGCGATTTGCCGATCCTGATCAATCAATGGTGCAATGTCGTCCGCTGGGAGATGCGGCCGCGCATTTTTTTGCGGACGACCGAGTTCCTTTGGCAGGAAGGCCACACCGTCCACGAAACCGAGGCCGAAGCGCGCGCGGAAACGAAACAGATGCTCGACGTTTACGAAACGTTTGTTCGCGATCACCTGGCCATCCCGGTCGTGAGCGGCGAGAAATCGGAAAGCGAACGTTTCCCGGGGGCGGTCCAGACCCTTTGCATCGAAGCCCTGGCGCAGGACCGGAAAGCCATCCAGGCAGGCACCTCGCATTTCCTCGGGCAAAATTTCGCGCGCGCCAGCGGCATTCAATTTCAATCGCGCACTGGAACCCAGGAATATGCCTGGACGACGAGCTGGGGGATGACCACACGACTTATCGGCACCATGATCATGGTCCACAGCGACGACGATGGACTGGTTCTGCCGCCGCGAATCGCGCCGACTCAAATCGTCATTCTGCCGATCACGCCGAAGGAAGAAACGCGCGATCGCGTTTTGGAGGCGGCGGACAAACTCGCCGCGAAATTGCGCGAGCAGATTTTCTTCGGCGCGCCACTCGAAGTGGAAGTCGATCGCCGCGAAATGGGCGGCGGCTTGAAGAATTGGGAATGGATCAAGAAAGGCGTCCCGCTTCGCGTGGAACTGGGTCCGCGCGATTTGGAAGCGGGAACGGTTGCGGTGAGCCGGCGCGATCAAGCCGTTAAAGCGAAGGAAACGATCGCCTCCGATGATTTCGTTGGTCGCGCCGTCGAGCTGCTGACCTCAATGCAACAGAATTTGCTCGAGCGCGCCGCGCAGTTTCGGGAGGCCAACACGCGGAAGATCGATACGAAGGAAGAATTCTACGCCTTCTTTACGCCGAAGGATTCCGCGCGGCCTGAAATTCACGGCGGATTCGCGCTCACTCATTGGGATGGATCGCGCGGCGTAGAGGAGCAGATCAAGAACGACCTTAAAGTTACGATTCGCTGTATCCCGCTGGACGATCCCGCGAATCCGCCCGAAGCTGGCACCTGTCCCTTCACCGGTAATCCGAGCGCGCGCCGGGTGTATTGGGCAAAAGCGTATTGATTGGCTGCTACGGTTGACGCGGAGAAACGGGTCGGGTTTATTCCGATACCGTGAGCGACATTACTCTCTACAGCCGTGCCTGGTGCTCGTGGTGCATGGATGCAAAGGAGTATCTGACTGAGCGCGGCTACCAGTTTACCGAGATCGACGTCGGCCGGGACCGCGACGCTTACGAAGAAATGCGCGAGCTCTCGGACCAGACTTATGTGCCGACGCTTGTCGCGGGCGATGAAGTGCTCGCCAATTTCGATACCGACCAGCTGGAAGCGTTTCTGAACGAACACGGGATAAAACCGTAATGCTATTTGGCCTTTTCCTAACGCTTGGGGTTGCTCTGCTCAGCGTCGCCTTGCGCAGCTACCAGACAGCCATCGCGCAAAAGGCCGGCGCTGTCGGGATTCTCGTTTCCACTTTTCTCGCAGTCTATTTCGTCTCGGGAAATTGGTTCGCGGGGCTCGGCGCTGCCCTCGCCTGGTTCTTTTTGCCCTGGCTGGAAATTCTCACCCGCATTCGCGCCCTGCGTTTGCCGAAAGAAAAAGCGCTCCGGCCGAAGAGCCCGCCGTCCCCGGAAGTTTTCCCGACGCTCGATGAAATCAGCGCCGAGATTCACAACGAAGGTTTCGTCCACATCAGCGACGCCGGCTGGGACTGGGAAGATTACCGGCAATTCTTCCGGCTCTTTTACAAGGAAGAAGACCGCGCCCAGGCCACGATCTGTTTGAACGAGCAGAACGACCTTTCGTTTTATTATCTGCGAATCTCGTCGCGCGCGAATGACGGTACGATCTGGACGACGTGGAACTATCCGCTCTCCTACGGACTGAAACTAACGCCGCAGTTCCGGATCAATCGTCAGCGGCCCGACCAATCGTACTGGCAACTTTACCAGAGCCATAAGGAATTCCTGCGGCAGAACCAGGTCGAGACCAGCGTGATCGAGCCGATGGATGAAGATCGAATCCAGCTCGAAGTGGAAAACGATCTGCGCGATCAGATCGCGCACAACATCAAGAAAGGAGTGTTGAAATCCACGCCCGATGGCGAAGTGAAGTATTCCTGGCGCGGGATGGTTTATCTCTGGTGCCAGTTCCTCCTCGATCTCGTCCGGCTTTAATGGCGAAGCACGAATGACGAATGTCGAAGGAATGACGAAACCCGAAAAAACCTGAGCGCTAGCGCAGCGCTTCGTCATTCGTCATTCGTCATTTATGGCGGCGAAACCGCCGTCACACCTTCATTACCTCAGCTTCTTTGCGCTCGAGGTGGTCGTCGATTTGTTTTACGGACTTGTCCGTCAGCTTCTGGACGTCGATCTCGATGTCGTTCAGGCCGTCTTCGGTCAACTCGCCGGAGGTTTTCAGTTTCTTCGCTTCGTCGAGCGCGCTTCGGCGATTTGCCCGCACCCGGACGCGCGCTTCCTCCGCCATCTGCCGCAACGATTTCACCAAGTCTTTCCGGCGTTCCTCAGAAAGTTCCGGAATTGGCAGACGGATAATTTTCCCATCCACAAGCGGCGTAATTCCAATCTTTGAATCTTTCAGCGCCTTCTCAATGTCGCGGACTGTGCCGGCGTCGAACGGTTGCACGATGAGCAGCCGCGGCTCCGGCGTCGTGATGAGCGCCAGTTGCTTCAATTTCATGGCCGATCCGTATGCTTCCACGTCCACGTTTTCGACCAGCGTCGGCGACGCCTTGCCGGTCCGGACGGCGGAAAATTCGTGGACCATGTAATCCACGCTTTTTTCCATCGACATCTCGGCTTCGAATAAGATTTCTTCCGCGGTCATGGGTTACTCCGATACTACTGTGCCGATTGTTTTGCCCAGCACGATGTCGGTAAAATTACTCGGCGTGTTCATGTCGAACACTACGATCGGAATCCGATTGTCCATGCAAAGGCTGAAGGCGGTGGAATCCATGACCTGCAACCGTTTGGTCAATGCTTCGGAAAAAGTGAGCTTCTCGAACCGTTTCGCGGCTGGATCGGCCTTCGGATCGCGATCGTAAATGCCGTCCACTTTCGTCGCTTTCAGAATCACGTCGGCGCGAATCTCGCTCGCGCGAAGGGCCGCGGTCGTGTCCGTGGAAAAATAGGGATTGCCGGTGCCTGCGACAAAAATCACGACGCGGCCCAATTCCAAATGCCGGATTGCACGCCCGAGAATAAAGGGTTCGGCGACGTTTTTCATTTCAATCGCGGTCTGAACGCGGGTCTCAACCCCGATTTGACTAAGCGCGCTTTTCAAGGCCAGGCCGTTGATCACGGTCGCAAGCATGCCCATGTAATCGGCGGTGGTGCGGTCCATTCCTTGGTGCGCCGCCGCCAGGCCGCGCCAGATGTTTCCGCCGCCGATCACAACCGACGTCTGAACGCCCAGCGCTTTCACTTCCCTGATCCGCTCCGCAATCTCGCGCACGATGGCCGGCGAAATGTTTTCCTTCGCCCCGCTCTCGCGCAACGCCTCGCCGCTCAACTTGAGGACAATCCGTTTGTAGACTGGCGCTGGAGCTTCGCTGGACATGGGCCGGTAATCTTCAACAGAACGCAGAAGCGTTGTGAAGCAAAGAATCAAGCCAGCCGCAGCGCAGCGTGATAGCCCCGCAGAAATTCGTCGGCGGTTATCCGGCGTTTTCCTTCGAGTTGAACTTCGTCGAGCGCGACGACTGCGTCTTTCGCTTGGAACGAGAGCGACCGCCTGGAGGGTTCATTCGCGACGTGCGCGCGAAAGATTTTGAGTTTTCGTTCGTGACCAGCTTCGTCGCGCAAAACCGTGAACGCGCCTGGCCACGGATCGAACGCGCGGATCTTCCGTTCGATCAGCGCCGCTGATTCGTTCCAATCGATACGACCGTGTTCGCGTTCGAGTTTCGCCGCGTAAGTCGCGGCCGACGAATCCTGCGGCGTTCGCGGAGCCGTTCCGCTTTCAAGCTCGCGGAGCGCTTCCCTTAACGCTGCTGCCGCAATTGCGGCCAATCGATCGTGGAGCGATCCGCCCGTTTCGTCGGGCGCGATCTCGATTCGCTTTTGCAAGAGGACGTCGCCGGTGTCCAACCCTTCGTCCATGGACATGACGCTGATTCCCGTCTCGCGATCGCCGGCGACGATCGCGGCCTGGACCGGTGCCGCGCCGCGATGCCGCGGCAGCAGCGAAGCGTGAAGGTTCAGGCAGGCGATCGTTGGAATCTCGAGAACCGCGCGCGGCAAAATTTGCCCATACGCCATCACGACGATCACCTCGGGCCGGAGCACTCGGATTTCTTCAACCGCCTCTTTGATTCGTTTCGGTTGGAGGACTTGGAGCTTGCCTGCGGCTAGTGCTGTCTTGATCGGCGGTGCTTCAATTCGCTGTTCGCGGCCGACTGGTTTGTCCGGCTGAGTCACGATGCCGACCAGTTCGTGCTCGCGTGATTCCGCGAGCCACCGCAAGACCGGCACGCCGATTTCGCCCGTGCCGATAAACAGAATGCGCACGCGCTTAAAGTTAAATGCGCTGGACTGGCGCTCGACGCCTGCGCTGCGGTGCCATTGCTTGCGCCATCATCTTGTCGCCGGCGGTGACTTCACGCTGGCCGACCGACGATCCGCAGCCGGTGCAAAGGTAATCGTAGATTTCCTTGTCCGGGAGAATCAACAGGAGCCGTTCGCGCACCGGCATGGCGGCCTTGCATTTCTCGCAATAGAGGCTCGAGGCGGTGAAATTCTCAAACTGCTGCTGACTCATGCGCCCCGTTCACTCCATCGTTCACGCTCTCGAGGATGTGCAGTAAAACCTTCGCGGGCGGCTCAGTCGCGTCGATGCAGGTGATCCGGTCCGGGCCGTAATAGCCGAGGACCGGTTTGGATTCCATTTCGTAAAGAGCAAGGCGCCGCTGGATCACTTCTTCGTTGGCGTCGTCGAGGCGGTTATCTTTCAGCGCGCGTTTTTTCAGCCGCGCAAAGAGCGCATCGCGGTTCGGGCAGGAAAGATGAAACACCTTTTTCACGTCGATCAGCTCGTCCATGATCCTGGCCTGGCCGACATTTCGCGGAATCCCGTCGAGCACCAGAATATCGATATCGGGCTTAAACGTGTGCGAGTTCACGGCCGCATCGATCTGCGCTTTCCAGAGCTGGACGGTAATTTCGTCCGGCACCAGCTGGCCTTTGCTCGAGTAGTCGAGAAAAGCGGCGCCCACCTTCGTCCGCGTGTCGATCGATCGAAACACATCTCCGCAGGCGCAATGGAAAAAACGCGGAATGCTGCCGAGGGTGCGGCCCTGGGTTCCCTTGCCGCTGCCGGGCGCGCCGAAAAGGAGATAGGTCTGGTATTTCATGACGGATTTCGGGGTTGTAACAGAAACGCTCCGGAACGCACAGCGGATTTGCTGCGCGAAAAACGAATCGGGAAAAACCTTACTTCGCCGCGAGCGAGTCGACGTTCACCCGGCGGCCGGCCCGATCGAAGCGAACATTGCCATCGACCAGCGCGAAAATCGTGTAATCGCGGCCGAGCCCGACGTTCTTCCCGGGGAGAAACTTCGTTCCGCGCTGGCGCACAATAATGTTCCCGGCCACGACTGTTTCGCTGCCAAATTTTTTCACGCCCAGCCGTTTGCTGACGCTGTCCCGGCCGTTCTTGACGCTGCCCTGTCCTTTTTTGTGTGCCATGAGATTACTCTTTCTCCTCGGTCTTCGACTTCTTCGCTTTCGAAGTCTTCCCGCCCAGGCTGATCCCGGTAATTTTCACCCGCGTCAATTTGCGGCGATGTCCCACGGTCCGGTGATACCCTTTCCGGCGGCGATATTTAAACGCGATGACCTTTTTGTCCTTGCGCTGCTCGACGATTTCGCCGGTGACGGTCGCCCCTTCGATGAGCGGCGTGCCGTGCGTGACCTTGTCGCCGTCGGCGTGAAAAAGGACGTCGGCAAACACGCCTTCTTTGCCGGGTTCCCCATTGAGGAAATCGACATCGATGATGTCGCCTTCCGCGACGCGATGCTGTCTGCCGCCAGTTTTAATAATTGCGTAAGCCATACGAAAAAGCCGGGTGCTACTCCGGGGGAAAAGCCGCGCAAAGTTCCACAGGTGCGGCGCTTTGACAAGGGGAAATGCGCGGGCCGGTGTCTCCTCCAACCTGTCATGTTGAGTGGAGCGCCGTAACGAAATGCGCAGCATGAGGCCGTGCTTTCCAACATCTCTGACTATTTCCGTTTTCCCCGAGACCAGAAATGGTCAGAGATCCTTCTCCCGCGGTTGCGGGATCAGGATGACAACATCGTTAACGCATCCCACTAATGACCAACGTAATTTCGCCCTTGGGTGGACGGGCTTCGTAATGGGCCAGCAACTCGGCGGCGGTTCCGCGGCGGAATTCTTCGAATTTTTTTGTGAGCTCGCGCGCGACACAGAGTTGCCGGTCGGGCATCAACTCGGCGCAAGCAGCCAGCGTTTTCAAAATCCGATAAGGCGACTCGAAAAAAATCGTGGTCGCTTCGCGTTCCATCGCGGCGCGCAGTTCACGTTCCCGCTGTCCGCTTTTCACCGGCAGAAAACCGCGGAAACAAAACGAATCAGCCGCCAGACCCGAGCCAACTAGCGCGGTCAGGATTGCCGATACACCGGGCACAATAGTGTAGGGCAAACCCCGCTCGATGCATTTCCGGATGAGGCGCGCCCCTGGATCGGAAAGTCCGGGCATCCCGGCGTCGGTAATCAGCGCCACGTTTTCTCCCGCGGCCAGCCGTTCCACCAACTCCGCCGCGCGCATCGCTTCGTTGTGTTCGTGATAACTCACCAGCGGTTTCCTGATCTCGAAATGCCTCAGCAAATTTCCGGAATGCCGCGTGTCTTCGGCCGCGATCACGTCGACTGACTTCAGGACCTCGAGCGCGCGCAAGGTGATGTCGTCCAGGTTCCCGATCGGTGTAGCGACGACGTAAAGCATCTATGCCATTAGAACAGCCGGGTCTTCGCCGGCAAACGAATCTTTAAAGGAGGCTCACCATGAAATTACACCTTTATCTCTTAGCGCTGACGCCGCTTGCCTTGTCGAGTTGCGTCGTCACGGAGCCGGCGCCGCCGGTTTCGACAACTACTACCGTTACTCGCGAAGTAACCACCACGGGACCGACGACGACCAACGAAGTCTATGTCACTCAGGAACCGCCGGCGGTGCGCGTGGAATCGCAGACGGTTTCGCCGGGCCCGAACTATCTCTGGACGCGCGGTTACTGGAGATGGAGCGGCACGAACTACGTTTGGGTTCCAGGCAGTTGGATCGTTAGACCGCGTCCGGCCGCAGTCTGGGTTGAAGGTCACTGGCTCCGGCGCGACAGCCGCTGGGTCTGGGTCGCCGGCCGTTGGCGGTCGTGAGACTTGTCCTTCCTGCCCCTGATCTTGCGCCGACTCTGATGTTGTAGCGACGCCGCTCTGTCGGCGTAAAACGCGTGTCCGTTAATCACGCGAGCTTACGGCGACAGAGCGCCGTCGCTACAGCGAATCACTTTCGCGGATGCGGCCGATAATCCGTCTCGTACTTGCTCCACTTGGCGCCGTCTTTCGGTCGCGCGACAATCCGGATTTTCCAAATCCCTTTCTCGCCCACTTCGTTGATCGTGTTTCGGATGCACCGCAGCGCGGCTTTAACCACTGCCTCATCCGTCAGCTTGTATCGAGCGGTCAACCTCATCTGCGACAAATCCAACGTCGCCACAAAACGCCCAGGCTCCGCGGCCTCCTCGCCGCTCACCGAAATGCCGAGGACCGAGAGCAAATTTGAATCTTCGACGATCCCCGGACCGCGCTGCGGCAACTGATGGGGCGCGGAAACGTAACTGAGAACATTCGCCGGCGGTCCGCTGGCGATGATTGGAACCTTCGCCAGAATGATTCCAGCCTCCGCATCTGTTCCCATGGTCGTCAGCGGCTGGTAAACGAAACTGATCCCGCTCACGCCTCCGAACGCGGACGAGAACGCCGTTGCGAAGATTAGGAAAGGAAACTTCCATCCGCGTTTCATCGCGGCGCTTCTATTCATTAAGCGCGCCGAAAGGAGCGCGAAATTCCGGCGTAGTGTCGGGTGCGAAACCGTGGCGCATGATGTTTTCGGTTACGACGCGCGGGACCATGAACTGGAGCAGGTAATCGCCGCCGCCGGCTTTGGTGCCGCCGCCTGACATCTTGAATCCGCCGAAAGGATGGCGGCCGACGACGGCGCCGGTGCAGGTGCGATTGATGTAAACATTGCCGGCGACCAGCTCGGCTTTCACGCGCTCGATGTTCGCGGGACTGCGGGAGAAAAAGCCGGCGGTCAGCGCGTAATCAGTGTCGTTCGCGACGCGGATCGCTTCGTCGAGATCGCGCACTTTCAACACGCTCAGGACCGGGCCGAAAATTTCTTCGCAGGAAAGGACCATCTGCGGCTTCACGCCCGTGAAGATCGTCGGCGGAACGAAAAAGCCTTCAGGCGGCGTCGTGCCTTGGAACGCCAGAGTCGCTTCCTTTTTCCCGGTCTCGATCGTGGCCAGCATCCGACGATAGGCGGTTTCATCAATCACCGGGCCGACGGTGATGCCCGGTTCCTCCGGATTCCCCACGCGCAAACTCGCGGCGGCTTCGACGAGTCGTTTCACGACGCGATCGTAATTTTCCTCGAGCACGATCAGGCGCGAACACGCGGAACATTTCTGTCCCTGGTAACCGAACGCGGAATAAATCGTGTCGACGATCGCTTCATCCAGGTCCGCGTCGGAATCAACGATGACCGGGTTCTTCCCGCCCATCTCGCAGACGACCCGCTTCAATTCCAATTGGCCTTCGCGCGTTTCGCCCGCGCTCTTCCAAATCCGGAGCCCGACTTCGCGCGAGCCCGTGAACGCGATCATGTAAACATCCTTGTGCTCGACGAGATGCTGGCCGATGACGCGGCCTTTGCCGGGCAGGAAATTCAGCACGCCCGGCGGCACGCCCGCTTCCTCGAACATCTCCATCAGCATCGCGCCGCAGACGGCGGATTGTTCGGCGGGTTTCATGATCACGGTGTTGCCGGTCACGATCGCGGCCGACACCATCCCGGTCAGGATCGCCATCGGAAAATTCCAGGGCGCGATGACGAGCGCGACGCCGCGCGGCCAGTAATGCTGGTAGCTTTCTTCGCCGGGCACGTGCTGCGTTAGACGCGGCAGGCCGCGGATCCGCATTTGTTGCGCGTAGAAAAGGAGAAAGTCGATCGCTTCGCGAATGTCGCCGTCGGCTTCCGCCCACGGTTTGCCGACTTCGAAAACTTCGAGCGCCGACAATTCGAACCGCCGCCGGTCCATGATCGTCGCGACTCTTTCCAGCAGCTCGGCGCGATGCTCGACGCTCACGCGGCACCAATGCTTGAACGCTTTCTTCGCCGCCGTGACGGCCTGTTCCGCGTGTTCGATCGTCGCTTCCGCGACCGCGCCCACGACCTGCGTCGGCCGGCTTGGATTAATCGAGTCGATTAAATTGTCGGCCCAGATTTTCTGGCCGTTGATGACGATGGGATATTTCGCACCGAGCTTCTGACGCATCTCGCCAATCGCGCTCCGCATTCGATCGCGGCTCTTTTCGTGGACGAAATTGACCAGCGGCGAGTTCTCGTAGGTGTCGCCCGGCGGCGTGTCGAGCGATTGGCCGTTTCGTCCTGGAGCCGGGATCGTCGATCCCGGCCGGATCTGTTTTCCAATCAGCGATCGCGGATCGCGCAGCAGTTGTTCCGGCCCCGCCTTGTCCGAAAACTTGGCTTTCAAGAAACCTTCGTTCGACGTGTTCTCGAGCAACCGCCTGACGAGATACGACATTCCTGGGAGCAGCTCGCCGACCGGACAGTATTCGCGAACGCGATAACCCATCTCGACCAGCGCGCGCTTGATCGGCCCGGCCATTCCATAAAGGAGCTGAAATTCGATCCGGCTTTTATCGATCCCGAGCTGTTCCGCGTACGACTGCGCGTGCGCGATGCTCCGGACGTTGTGCGAACCAAATGCCGAGGTGACGATCGCTTCGTTCTCGAGCAGGATCCGCGTGCAAACTTCGAAGTTCGCGTCGCTCTCGGGTTTTTGCAGCCAAACCGGAACGCGCCATCCGTTCTGCGCTGCCTTGATCTTCTCGTAATCCCAGTAAGCGCCTTTAACGAGTCGCACCGTAAACCGCGTCCCGCGCATCCGCCCCCACTCGATCAACTCCCGCAGGTCGCGTTCGGCATCGCGCAGATACGCCTGGATCACGATGCCGACGTGCGGCCATTCGCGAAAGTCCGGCTCGGTGAAGAGCGTCCGGAAAAGTTGGAGCGTCGTATTTTTGTGCGCGTAACTCTCCATGTCGAAATTGATGAACGCGCCGACTTCGCGCGCGCGCCGGAGGATCGAGCGCAGCTTCGGCGCCAGGTGCGCGATCGCGTCTTCCGGATCGGCCGGATTCATCTGCGAATAGAGCGCGGAGATTTTCACCGAAACATTCACAACCGGGAACAGCTCGGTGTTTTTGCCGAGCGGATCGCGCCAGCCCTGGGTTTGCGCGGCCAGGCCTTCAACCAAAGCCAGACAGCGCGCCGCGTATTCGTCGGTCTCGTGTTCGCTGACGACGGCTTCGCCGAGGAGATCGACCGTGAACCCGATCTTTTCCCGACGCCGTTTCCGCAACGTCTTCATTACGTCTTCCGGATCGCGGCCCGCGATGAATTGGCGGGCCATGCCAGAGACGTTCCACCGCAGGATCGGCGCAGTGAGCCACGGAAAAACGCGGGCGGCTTTGATGCCGGTTTGGAGGAACGGCACCGAGCCGTTGCGCATGTCGGCGAAATATTCGCCCAGGTGCCGGACGATGTCGGTCGAATGCCGGAGCGACGCCAGCACGTCCACGAACCGGAACATCTGGACCTTGAAATGTTCGTCGCGCATTGAGAACGCCATCATGCGCTGGTAAAACCCGGCCTTGCTGAAAAGCGACTCCGGGTTTTGATCGACCAGGTCGAAGATTTGCAATCCCCGATCTTCGATCTGCTGCTGGAGCGAACTCATTGGGCGATTCTAGCGCCGGGTATGGGAGAGGGCAAAGCAGTTGTAGCGACGGCGCTCTGTCGCCGTAACCCGCGCTAATTGAAGCGAAGCGTTGATACGGCGACAGAGCGCCGTCGCTCCAACTACTTCACCGCCGGCAGCGTGATATCGCGCTCACCACGCCAGACCCCGTCGCTCCCGCGTTTCACATCAACGACAAACGGATGCCCGCCGTTGTCCGCTTGTTGCTTCAGCTCCTTATCGTTAATCCGCGGATCGTCTTTGAACCAGTAATCATCAATCGAGCGCTCCGAAAATCCCGGTCCGTAAACGTGCGCATGAATGTGCGCCGGCGTACCGCGGTGCGGATACGCGCCCGGCCGGATCGTCCGGAATTCGTATTTCCCGTCCGGGCCGATTTTCATCCAGCCGTTCAGCCGCGGATGGCTCGCGTCGTCCTGCGCATTGTAATACCCGGTCCGGTCCGTGTGATAAACCCAAAGCACCGTTCCCTCCGCCGGTGTTTTTCCATCCGATCGGAAAACTTTTCCGGTGATGACGAGCGGCTCACCCGGCTCGTTCGCCGGCGGGATCACGGTTTTCCACGACAGCTTTTCCGGCTCGTGGCACGAACCGCACGGCGCCCCCCCACTCAACGTCGGCGGATAGCTCGGTTTCTTTTCCGGCTCCGACGCGTGGGATTTAGGACAGCCGCTAATGCTCAGCCCGCCGAAGAGTACAAGCGCGAACATAACCGCGAGGCGAATGTGTTTATTCAATCGACCGTGAGTCGGTAATTGATTGAATTGACGCCGCATAATTATTGCCGCGCGTTTAAAAGCGACCTGACCGACAAGCTTCAAAATTGTCATCTATTTGCTGCTCCGCCTCCTCTATCGAGTCTTTCCATCGTTCGGCCAGCCAAAGAAGAATCACCGACATATCTGTAGGCTGCGCTGGTCGACGCCCAACCTTAGCGAATGGTCCATCAGATTCTGTAAGCACGCGTGATTTTGGGACTACTTTAATGAAGTCACTCCACTTGGTCGCTCGAATCATGGCATTATTTATTGATATGCTATGCCCAGCATCTAAAAGTTTCACTAATTTCGACCGCGTCCCCGAAAACCAGTGAAATACGGCGCGAGTGATTCCAAAAGCGGCGATATGCGACAACACGGCGTCCTCCGCACCTCGGGAATGCAAGGTCACGAAATGGTGATCGGTTCCAAGCGAAGCCAAAATCTGCGCAAAACATTCCTCTTGTTGAATTCTGCTTGATCGGCCCGCTCTTGAGAAATCTAATCCGATCTCACCGATAAAATCAGCGCTCCCGGACAGCGTACGAAAAAGAGGCATCTCTTTGAGATCATTCTTTGCGACCAACGGATGAAAACCAAGCGCCGGCCTCACGTAACGAAAAAGCCGCAGGTTTTGCACTGCTAGTTGGTAGTGAGTCGGTAGATATGTGACAGCGACTGTCGTAACGCGTGCCGCCTCCGCTGCATTGGCGACATCCATTGGTTGTTCAAAAAGGTCAACATGACAATGCGTATCGAGCATCAAACGCCAATCCTGATGCCTGCTAATCTGCAGATTTTTTTCGGGGCTTTGTCGCGAAGCCACTGCGCCACTTCATCAATCATTCGTTTCACAACCGAGGCGTAATCGGCAAGTTGATTCATCGGAAGCCGACCATTCGAAAGCAGCCGCTTTTGAATTTCATGCTGTGAAGGATCTTGCCTGATCAAGCCGAGCAGTGCGTGGAAATCAGGATACTTCTCGGGCGGAGCGGAGAACACTTCATTGCCGTAGATTTCGGTGTCCGCTCCGATGCTGTGAAGACTGGCCCTCCGAAGGAGGCATGGCACGCACGTTCCACACGCGTGAGCCTTACGGTTATTCCAATACGTTTTACGGCCAGCCCGGCCGCAGGAATTGGATAACTCGATTGCATCTCTAACAAGGTTAACATACCGACAGTTCTTAATGAGCTCGCCTTTTGTCTTCGTTTCGTAGGGATTAATTATTGGATGCTTTATTCCGGCGAGATTCAGCGCGTGCTGCAGGGAACTTAGAAAGAATGGGTGAACCGTGCGAGTACTGCACGCGCCGCGGCGGCTCGGATTCAGCGGCATATTGAGCGCAATAGGTCCGTTTTCGGAGATCACGATTGGAATATTTTCGCCGGAGCTGGATGCCGCGAAGACAGCCAAACCGAGAAAGATGAGAGATCGGCTGCGAAAACTTGTTTCAAACTTATATTTCTTGGCGACTTTCGTCTCGTTGGACTGGATTGGGACGACTCCAACCCGGACTTGAAAGTGCGAGATCCGATCAGCTTTAAATTTCGTTTTCAAGAATTCGATCAGATTCTCTTGCTGTTTCGCAGGGCCAGTCACGTGACGATCATAATGACTGACAAAAAGAAGCCGCTGTTTTGAATGGTCGGCGAGTAAGTCGAGCGCTCCAACAAACGAATCGATTCCTCCAGAAAGGAGACTGACGACAGGCGTATTTGGGAATCCTTTAGCTAACTTTCGGCGATTTTTGCGGGGTTTTGAAAACGGTTTTTCCGCTTGGATGAACTCGAAATTCCAAATATCGCCCGTTAAGAATGAAATGCTTTCTGCTAAAGCGTCGGCGGCATGATTCCAGTCGGTAGCGTGCCAAACGGGAATTGTCACATTCAGCCGTCGGGTCCAATTGTCAGCCGCTAGCTTACGCGCAACAATCTTGTCAATACCATATGCTATCGCGGCGATGACGAGAAAATCGAGAGCCTTGGTTTGCGGCTGTCTGGACCAATCCAAGATAGCCGCGAAATCCAAGTCCAGGAGAAATGCTCGACGGATTCTCGGAACTACGATCTCGATCTTGGTAAATTCGTAGACGCGCTCTTTGGGCTTCTGTTGAGCGGAAATATCCATCGCCTTTTGGCTAAGTCTCGGTGTAAACAGTTATCGTGCGCTCAAGAATAGCGTCCACTATTTGTGAACCCTCCGTCCCGATCCAATCGACGGAGGTAAGATCTCGCCTCTCGGCTTTCTCCAGTTGCATTTCGGCCCGGACGTAATCGCGAGCTTCTCGAATAATCTTGTCGGCTGCATCATACCCGTATTTCGGGGCCTCATGTTCACAAAAGAAAGTTTTGAAACGCTCCATGATGTAACACTCGAAGAGTTTCTGAAGCACGCTTTGAAGGTCATAAGCTGAGTTCGTCAACATCTTCTCAGCTTGGTCGATCGTTGCTGGCTGGGTACAAAGCTGTTCCAAAACAGTAGACAACGCATCTCTCAGTTCGGTCTCGATGAGAAGACTCGCGTCGGTCGAAAGAACATCAGCGACGGCCAAGGCGATTTGTTCTGGAGGGAGGTCATCGACGTTCGCTACCCCCGCGTTAATCAGCGCTTGTCGTAGGCCGACCTTCGGAATCTCGCTTATGAAACTTGCGAGTTTTTGCGCTGCGGGTCGCACTGCGCCCGAGCCTCTTGACCGTGCTCTTCGCCCTGATGTTCCGTCTTTTTTCCTGCTGGTCTTACCTCGAGTACTTGCTGAACCGCCACTGCCGCCTTTGTTTCCAGTTTCCCTGGCAAACGAACTTCCGGGTCGGCGTGGGAGCTTTGGAAAATGAGCTAGCAGTTTGTGCAGTTTATCAGTTGCCGCGTCTAAGGCTAGGTGCCCGACGTCATCGGCAAGCTTTCCAAAACCTTCTTCTGCCTGTTGACACAACTGTTGAACGAAATCGCTAACGACCTCATGTGCGTCGTCAGCATCAATCGTATCTTGGTTGAGGATGTTCGTTACATCGGTCTTTCTGGTTGACCAATTCGGAGACGGAGTATAAGCGCCGGAGGTGCCCACGCTATTGTTTTCCGCGCGTCACTTTCGCGGCCCTAGCAGCTCGACCCTCTTTTTGACTTCGTAAGAAGTTAATAATCTCGGCGGTAGCCTGTGTAAGATCGGGATTACTTTTTCCCAACAGCTCTAGTTGCGGTGCCAGCCATGAAGGGAGGTCAGCCGGCGGCAACTGCCTAATCGCCGTGTCGAATCCCGAAAGCATTGCTGGAGCAATCTCTACCGATCGTAGAAAAGCTCTATAACCTTCAGTATCTTTCGGATCACGTTGCATATGCTTCGTGAGAACCGCCTTCAACGCGTCGACTTCATCTTGACGCAGATTATGAAGTAAAGGCGCCGCTTGTTTACGGCCGGCCTCAGATAACAATGCGGTGTACGCTAATTTGACCGCCGGCGGAATAAGCGACAAACCTAACAGCGAACTGGCAAGGCGATCGCGGACGAGCCAAAAATAATCCGAGAGATCTACTTGTGAAAGTTTAGGTTCCATTTCCATCCATCGCCGCGATGCATCGTTATCCCAATCTTTGGGAATATCCTTCCCTGACTCCATATCGTTGAGTTGCTTTGGCGTTCTGCTTTGTTCCTGGTGCCAACGAACAAGTTCTCGAAAGCGGGTTTCGTTGGAGTACTCGAGAAGCATCAATTTTAAGAGAACGTCGTCTCGCAAAGTGTGCATCTTGGCCGCTTTCGCAAGTTTTTGGCGCAAGACAAAGGCATTTAGGAATCTTTTTACTTGGCGAGGATTTCCCTTGAGGTTCTCGGTGATAAGCTGCGCGGCCCCGGCGGTGAACGACAAAGCCGCCTTTAATTCGGCCGGAAGCGATCTGCCTTGAAGGGCTTGCTCTATATCGGAAAGACCAAAGCTTCCAAATCGATTGGCTGTGCGGCGTTTTTCACATTCTCCAAGGCACAGTTGAAAATCTCCTGGCGGCAAATCACGCTGCGCGAATAACAGCGCTAGGTAGGTTTCGATTTCTGCAGGCGAAAGGCGAGGCAGGTGGTATGGGACCTGGATAAGCTTTTCGACGTAGTCGCTTACGAGTTGCTCTCCGGCATCACTTACTTTTTCACCCGGGAGAGCGGATGTCCGCGCGGCTTCGAGAGCTTCTCTGTACCGGACGGCTATCGCGTGCCGAACGATGCGCGGGTCGGCGCCGATAACAAATGCAGTGTTTCCAACATTTAGAAACAATTTGATAGCTTCAAGGTTTTCGACAATTCGATCCGGTGAGCAGCGATCTAGGTCATCAATCAGAACGATCAGCGCTTTGAATTTCGTCTTTTTTAGAAGATCGGCGAAACTTTCACGGAAATCTCTCACTTCCATTGTTTCTGGCTCTTGGGCGTCTTTCAGGAGCCTCTCCGTTTTCTCGCCGTCGCCTTTGCCTACGAAGGCTGATTTCAATCCATTCAAAAGCGCTGGTACCGCAGTTGCGCCACCGGTTGCGTATGCTAACACGGCGGGCAACGCGACATTATCCCAACCCATTTTTAGGAGCCGCATCCAGTTTACGCGTCCAACGAGCGCGGCGGCCTGATCTTTGAGAGCTGCAGGAAAGCGTTTATGCTCTGCCAGCTGTTTGAGAATCGAGGTTATCAGTGCGCTCTTCGCGTCATCGTACCCTTCGAAAAGCCACGCATCGAAATAAACGACTGCAATCTCTTCGTTCTCGGCGAGTTGTTTTTCGAGCATCTTCATGATGCTCGTCTTTCCGCTACCCCAATCACCGAAAACTCCGAGTGTGACTGGGAGTAATCTTGAATCGGTCACAACGTCGGCGATCAAATCCGTGTGGACCCGGAAGCCGATCAAGTCTTCTACAGTTTCATTGTCGGACCACATGATACGATATTGGCAATGAGATCTGGTCCCAAACGAGGACGCCGTTGGCACTGCGAAGCGAACTTGCTCTCGCGAACAACAGGCGGGATCGAAAGCGAATACAATTCATTTCGGGGGACGGGTGACACTCGCGTAGGCATTCGTTTCATAGTATGAGGCATTGCTGTGCTCAAGGAAAATCGCGGTAATTGAGTCTGTTCTGTCGAACAGAGTTGATCGCACCGGCGTTGTTGCATATGATGGGGGCCCTCGCTAAAAGCGGGCAGCAGACAAATGCAAAAAATAGGATTCGCCGAAGCGCTCGATTCGATAGTTGCCAGCGACCCGCGTTACCAGCGGGAGGCTTACGTTTTCCTGCGCGACGCGCTCGATTACACCACGAAGCAGCAAAAGAAAACCAAGGGCGCATCGGTGCGTCACGTCGCGGGACCGGAGCTGCTCGAAGGCGTGCGGCAATACGCGCTCAAGGAATTCGGGCCGATGGTCGTGACGGTGCTTTCGTATTGGGGAATCCGGTCGTGCGAAGATATCGGCCACATGGTTTTCAACCTGATCGGCGCCGGGATTTTCGGGAAGACGGAGGAAGATTCGATCGAGGATTTCAAGAACGTCTTCGATTTTCACGAGGCGTTTGTGAAACCGTTCGAGCCCGAAAAGCGTTCGTATCCGGACATTCCGCTCGATCGGCCGGCGCCGACACCGAAGCTCTCGTAATTGAATTGCGACGCCGGACGCGCTTTGGTGCGGCGGTATGTTGAGCGCAAATCTTAAAGCGACCGCCGGCGAAAGCAGCGCCGGGATCACGTTTCCACCGAGCACGGCGCAGAAACAGATCCTGCCGAACGGGCTCACGATCATCGTGCAGGAAGATCGCAGCGCGCCGGTCGCAAGCGTGCAGGTTTGGTGCGCGACGGGCAGCGTGGACGAACACGATCATCTCGGCGCGGGTCTGTCGCACATTCTCGAGCACATGCTCTTCAAGGGAACGAAAACGAATCCGGCGAACGCGATCGCGCAGAAGGTCCAGAACGTTGGCGGCTACATCAACGCTTACACGTCGTTCGATCGCACCGTGTTCTGGATCGATGTCCCGAAGGACGGCGTGCCGGTCGCGCTCGATGTCCTGGCCGACACGATGATGAACTCGACGTTGCCCGCGGAGGAATACGCGAAGGAACAGGAAGTGATCCGGCGCGAGTTCGCGATGGGGATGGACGATCCCGATCGAATGGCGGGACAACTTTTGTTTGCGACGGCGTATCAACGCCATCCGTACCGGCTGCCGGTCATCGGCCTGATTGATGTTTTCAACCAGCTCACGAGCGACGACGTGATGCGCTATTACCGCGCCCGTTACGTGCCGAACAATCTCACGTTCATCGTCGTCGGCGACGTGAACGCGGACGCGATCACAAAACAGCTCGGCGATTTCTTCAAAGATTATCCGGCGAAATCGCTGACGCCGGTTTTCATCCCGAGCGAGCCGCCGCAGCTCGGCCGGCGCGAGATGGACCAGGAATTCGTGACGGAGCTGACCCGGCTTTCGCTGGCCTGGCACATTCCCGAGATCACGCATCCCGACGTCTCCGCGCTCGATCTCCTCTCGACGATTCTCGGCGATGGGCGCAGCTCGCGGCTCTACCGGCAGGTGCGAGAGGAAACCGGACTCGCTTACGGAGTTTCGGCGTTTTCCTACACGCCGGGCGATCCGGGATTGCTTGGGATCGATGCGACGGTGGAGCCGGAGAAACGCGATGCGACGCGCGATCTCATCCTGAAGATCATCGAACAGATCAAAGCGAATGGCGTTACCGCGGAAGAGTTGGCGAAAGCGAAGAAAATTTCGTTGAGCCATCATCTCGGCGCACTCACCACGATGCGAGGGCAGGCCTCGGACCTCGGGTCGAATTGGTTCCTGACGCGGAACCTGAATTTTACGCGCGATTATCTGGACGCGATCCAGAAAATCACGTCGGACGATATTCGGCGTGTCGCCGGAAAATACCTCGTCGACGATAATCTGACGATCAGCTCGTTGAATCCGAAGGCGACGGTTGCCGCGGCCAGTGAAACTTCTCCCGCCATCAGCGCCGGCGAAATTCAAAAGATCGAGCTATCGAATGGCCTGCGGCTCCTCGTCCGCGAAGATCCCCGGTTACCGCTGGTCTCGATGGCGGCTGTTTTCCGTGGCGGACTTCTCGCGGAGACGCGCGCGACGAATGGAACTACGCGTCTGATGGCGAAGACGCTGTTGAAAGGAACGAAAACGCGAACCGCCGAGCAAATCGCGGACACGATCGAAGCCGTCGGCGGCAGCATCGGGAGCGACGCGGGCAACAATAGCTTTAGCGTCGCCGTTGACGTGACCCAGCCCGATCTGCGGCTCGGCATCGAGATTCTGGCTGACGTTTTATTGAATGCGACGATGCCCGATTCTGCGCTCGAGCGCGAACGGCAGGTGCAGCTCGCCGGAATCAAGGAGGACGAGGAACAATTGACGACGGTCGCACGAAACATTTTGCGCGAAGCGTTGTTCCGCGATCATCCTTACGCGTTGCGCGGCAAGGGCTCGGCGGAGTCCGTCGCAAAGCTGAACCGGAAACAGTTGCTCGCTTTTCGCGATCGTTATCTCGTGGCGCGCAACGGCGTGATCTCCGTTTTCGGGAACGTGAAGGCGGCTGAAGTTCGCGAGCTTTTCGAAAAAGCGCTCGGCCCAATGAAACAAGGCGAGCTGGCCCTGACCGATGTCTCGAAACCGGAGCCGCTCGCGACAACGGTGACAGTGGAAAATTTGAAAGAGAAATCGCAATGCGTGTTGATGGTCGGATTCCGCGGCGCGGACATGTTCAGCGAAGATCGTTACGCGTTGGAACTAATCGACGAAGCGAGCAGCGATCTCGGTTCGCGATTTTTTGTCCGGATCCGCGAAGAGATGGGCCTAGCCTATTTCGTTGGGGCGAGCCAGATGCAGGGATTGGTGCCGGGCCTGTTCATGTTTTATCTGGGGACCGATCCGCAAAAGATCGACCCGGTGAAAGCGGCGTTGCTGGAAGAAATCGGCAAGCTGGCGACGGATGGGCTGAGCGAAACAGAGCTGGCGCGCGCCAAGAAAAAATTGATCGGGCAACAACAGATCTCGAACCAGAGCAACGATGCGTTTGGATACATGGCGGCGCTGGATGAGCTCTACGGGCTCGGGTTCGACCATTACAAGGCGCTCGAGCACGACATCGAACGGATCAGCGTCGAGGACGTGCGGCGGGTGGCTGCGAAATATTTCCTGAATCAGCCGTACGTGTTGGCGCTTGTCCGGCCGACGGGAAACGGGGCGTTGAAGGGTTGAAGGGTTGAAGCGTGCCGCCGCTTCAACGCTTTAACTCTGTAACGCTTCAACTATCTTAACCCCATGGCCGAAGTCCAAACCAATACGCAATCCTTAGGTGAGTTGTCGCAGCGCTTCATCGAGTTCGTGATGATGCAGGCGCAAAACGCCGCGCTCTTTCTCGGGCAGATTCCAAATCCGCAAACCGGCAAGGGCGAAGTGAACCTCGAGCTGGCGAAAATGTTCATCGATCAGCTCGGGATGATTCAGGAGAAGACGCGGGGAAACCTGACGAGCGAAGAGGGAGCGGTGTTGAAGAACACGCTGGCGAATCTGCAAATGGCGTTTGTCGAAGTGTCGAAGGAAATGCGCGAAGGGAAAACCGAAGCTGCGGCGGAGCCGAAAGTGGAGAGTGCGGAACCGCCCGCGGAAAAACCAGAGCCGTCCGCGACTCCGACCGCCGAAAGCGAATCGCGCAAGAAATTCACGAAAAGCTACGGCGCATAGGTTGTAGCGACGGCGCTCGGTCGCCGTAAACCCGCTCGGCAACGAATCGAGCGTCTTACGCCGACAGATCGCCGTCGCTACAACCTGAAATCATGTCTCGCGCGTATAGGTTCGATGCCTGCATTGAAATCGCGCGCGGAGAAAAAGAAAATCGACGAGATCGAGATCGCGCCCGATCCAGTCGAAGTCGCGGAGGAAGCAGGCCTGCGTTACGTCAGCGACGAGCAACCGGGCTACACGCGCAAGGCAAAGGGCGACGACTTCGAATACTTCGATACCGAGGGAAAGAAAATCCGCGACGAGACGCGATTGCTCCGGATCAAGCGAATCGGAGTTCCGCCGGCCTACACGGACGTCTGGATTTGTCCGTCGGCCAACGGCCACATCCAGGCGACGGGGCGCGACGCGCGCGGGCGCAAACAGTACCGCTATCACGAGCGCTGGCGGGAAGTGCGCGACGAAAACAAATACGATCGCATGGTCGTTTTTGGAAAAGCGCTCCCGAAGATTCGTCGACGGGTTGATCGCGACCTGAAACGCCGGGGGCTGCCGCGGGAAAAGGTTCTGGCGACGGTCGTGCAGCTCCTCGAGCGAACGTTCATCCGAATTGGCAACGAAGAGTACGCGAAGGACAACAAATCGTTTGGCCTAACGACCATGCGGAACCATCACGTCGACGCGACGGCGACAAAGTTGAAGTTCAGTTTCCGCGGCAAGAGCGGGAAACAGCATGAAGTCGATGTGACCGATCGCCGCCTCGCGAAAATCATCCGACAGCTCCAGGACCTTCCCGGGCAGGAGGTTTTTCAGTACCTCAATGACAGGGACGAGCGGAGAAAGGTGACGTCGGGGGACGTGAACAAATACCTGCGCGAAATCACTGGCGAGGATTTCACTGCAAAAGATTTCCGGACCTGGGCGGGGACGGTGCTGGCGGCAATGGCGCTGAATCTTCAGGAAGCGTTCGAGAACAAGACCCAGGCGAAGAAGAACATCAAAGACGCCATCTCAGCGGTGGCGAAGATTCTCGGCAATACACCGGCGGTTTGCCGGAAATGCTATGTCCATCCCGCCGTGCTCGAAACGTACCTCGATGGCGGAATGATCGAAGGGCTAAAGCAAAAAACCGAGGAAACGCTCGAACGGAAGCTCGACGATTTGCGATCCGAAGAAGCGGCCGTGATGAGTTTTCTCCAAGCGCGCCTGGAAAGGTAGGGACGCCGCGCTGCGGCGTCCGCCTCGAACAACTGGATCTATCCTGATATGGCGGACGCCGCAGCGCGGCGTCCCTACCGTGTTCGCGGCGGCGGGGTCGGTGACGTCGTGCTCCGGCGCGGCTTCGTCGTTTTTTTCACCGGCGTTGCGGCGGGCGCAGGTTGTTCGTCCTCGGGATATTTTTTCGTGCTCGGCCAGACGAGGCGCCACGGTTGGTGTTTCACCGTCTCGGTCAAGTCCTTGATGTTCGTGCCGCTCGCCTTCAGCTCCGGGCCGAGATTGCTGACGTCAGCCATCACGCCTTTCAATTTCTCGGACGATTCGCGAAAATTCTGGAGCGTGATCTTGATGTTGTCGCTGCTCGATAAATCGGTGCTGATCTTCTCGATATTGGCGAGGGCGATAGAGAGCGAGCTGTCGCGCGCCGTCAGGCTGGTGAGGTTTTCGACAAAGGTGCGGAACTGCGCCAGCCCCATGTTGAGCTGCGAATTTTCGTCCGTAATCCGGCTCAGGTTTTGCGCCGTCGTTTGAAGTTCCTTCAACGTGTTGGTCGCTTCGATGGCGACCGGCTTGACGATATCGAGCATCTTCGAAATCGATTCGCCGAAATCCGCGACCCGTTCGCCCGCGAAAATCTCGCCGTCGCTGGCCCGGCCGGAGCTTTCGTTGCCCTGGGTAATATCGATTGCGACTTCGCCAAGCAACCCGAGCGTGATCAGCCGCGTCCTCGCGTCCCGATAAACGAACGCATTGCGGTCCACCTTCACGTCGATGCGCGCTTCGAATTTCGGTTTGTCCGCCGGGGTCGGGCTGGGATCGCCTGAATGCAACGCTTCCGCAGCTGCGTCCGCTTTGGCCGCCTCCTCTTTCGAAACCGGCGAATACAATTTGTCGACCTGTCCGATCTTGCGGCCGGCCAGCAACACCGGCGCGCCTTGTTTGATTCCGGCGGCGTTGTCCATGTAGATCTTGTAGGTGACGAGCGGCCGGAACAGCCCAGGTGCGCCGAGCAGGATAAGGATAAAAGTCAGCACCGCGATCGTCGCCAGGACGAGCAGGCCGGTCAGGATTTCATTTCGTTGCAACTGCATCTTTGCTTCCTTCCAGAATGGGGCCTTCGGTGCTGCCGCTCAAGAACTGCACCACCACGGGATTGGTTGAGTTTTTGAACGCTTCAGCCTCTCCCTGTTCAATAATTTTGCCTTGGTAAAGCATGGCCATTTTCGTGCCGACGCGAAAGGCGCTGTCCATTTCATGGGTGACGATAATCGAGGTGACCTGGGAGCGTTCGGTCAGGCTGATAATTAATTCGTCGATCACCGTGGCGATGACTGGGTCGAGGCCCGCGGAGGGTTCGTCAAACAGGATCAGCTCCGGCTCCATCACAAGTGCACGCGCGAGGCTGACGCGTTTGCGCATCCCGCCGCTCAGGTCCGACGGCGCTTCGTTCTTCGAATCCAACATTCCAACCAGCTCCAGTTTTTCATCAACGGTCCGGTCGATCTCTTCGCGGCTTTTTTTAGTCAGCTCCTCGAGCGGCAGAGCGACGTTATCGCGGACATTTCGCGAGCTGAGGAGCGCGGAATATTGATAAACCATCCCGATCTGGGTGCGCACTTGCTGGAGTTTGCGCCGGTTCAGCCTGGAAATTTCAAATTGCTTGAAGAACACCGAACCGCGATTCGGTTGCAGGATTCCGAGGATCAAACGCAGGATCGTGCTTTTGCCGCTGCCGCTCTGGCCCATGACGACAAGCCGATCGAGTGGCTCGACCCGGAGCGACACGCCGTCGAGGACCAGTTTTTCGTCGAAGCGGAGCCGAACATCGCGGAGCTCGACCACATTCGGAGGAGGCGCGCTCATGTCGGGAAGAAAACGGTGTAAACGATATTAAAGAGCGTATCGAACCCGATCACGGTCGTGATGGCAGTGACCACGCTCGATGTCGTGGCGTTGCCGACGCCGGCCGCTCCGCCGGTGACATTCAGTCCCCGGTAACAGGCAATCGCCGCGATCAACAGCCCGAAAAGAAAACTTTTCGCGACACCGGTGATGATGTCCCGGATCAGAAGCGAGTTGATGACCAGGTCGTTGAAGTAGGCCAGCGCAATGTTGAAATAGGCGTAGGAGATGAAGAACGTCGCGATAATCGCCGCCAGGCTCGAGATGACTGACAGGCATGGCATCAATAGGAAAAGCGCCAGCATTCTTGGCGCGACGAGAAAACGCAGCGGACTGATGCCCATCGCTTCGATCGCTTCGACTTCTTCGTTCACTTCCATGGTGCCGAGTTCCGCGGTGAACGCCGCGCCGATGCGCGCCGCGAGCATGATGCCGGTCAAGAGCGGTCCGAGTTCGCGGGTGAACGCGATCGATACCAGACCGGGAACCAGCCGCTCGGTCCCGAAGCGTTCCAATTGATAGCCGGTTAGCAGCGCCATCGTCAGGCCGAGGAAAAACGAAACCATCGCGACGAGCGGCACGGACCCGACTCCGGCGCGCTCCGTGTGCCGGAAAAAACTGACGGCGCGAAATGGGGCGCGGCCGCGGCGGACGTTCTCGAGCGTTTCCGTGAAAGTGTGGACGATGAACCAAAACATACCGCCCACTTCGCGGAGAAATCCGCGGCCTTTCTGCCCGATCTCGGCGACGACGACGACCGGATTGGTCTCGATCTTGCCGCCTGATTCCAGTTCGCCGTTCTGTTCGGCCATAATGACGGGAAGTTGCCTTAGTTCCCAGAGGAGCAAAGCGAAATCCCGTCTTCTGTAGCTGCGGCCCTATGGGCCGCGCGGGATAAGACATGACAGGTTTGGCGGCGCTTCGCACAGCGAAGCGGCTACAGAAGATTTGCGGCGAGCCGGATCTCAGTTGAAAGCGAAACGCATGACCGGACAAAGAAGCGCGCTCGTTATCCATGGAGGGGCGGGGACGATTTCACCGGAACAGATCACGCCGGAGATGGAGCGCGATCTGCGCGGGGGATTGCAACGGTCGCTTGATGCGGGCCACGCCATTTTGAAGAATGGCGGCTCTAGTCTTGATGCGGTTGTAGCCGCAGTGCACGTGCTTGAGGACGATCCGCTTTTCAATGCTGGTCGCGGCGCCGTCTTCACCAGTGCCGGCACCCACGAAATGGATGCGGCGATCATGGACGGGCGGACATTGAAGGCGGGTACCGTGGGAGGAATCAAGCGAGTGAAAAATCCAATCCTGCTTGCGCGTGCGATCATGGAAAAATCCCCGCACCTCATCCTGGCCGGTGACGGCGCCGAAGATTTCGCGCGCGAACTCGGGCTCGAGATCGTCGAACAGGAATACTTTTACACCGAGCAACGCTGGCAAGCTTTGGAACGTGTGCGCGCAAGTCGAACCGAATCACTCTCTGATGCCGATCGGCACGGGACCGTCGGCGCTGTTGCCCTCGATCAGTCGGGCAATCTGGCGGCTGCCACTTCGACCGGCGGAAACACGAATAAATGGCCGGGCCGAATCGGAGATACCCCAGTTATCGGTGCCGGTACTTACGCGAACAACCAGACCTGCGCTGTTTCCGCGACCGGCGATGGCGAATTCTTTATCCGCACCGTGGCTAGTCATGACCTTTCGGCGTTGATGGAATACGTTGGAATGAAGCTCGCCGCAGCTGCTCGCGCCGTAATCGAGAAAGTCGGCGCGCTCGGCGGGACCGGTGGATTGATTGCCATCGATCGCGACGGAAATATCGCGCTGCCCTTCAACACGACCGGGATGTATCGCGGTTATGTGGACGTTGACGGGAAGACGACTGTCGCGATCTACAGAGAGCGCGGCCAGGCCTCTTTGTAGCGACGGCGCTCAGTCGCCGTAACACGCGTTCGTACGGCGACAGAGCGCCGTCGCTACAACAGCAGGGAATTCTTCGGGTTGCGCCTTACCACACGCGCCACTACAACTGCCGGACAATGCTCCCAGCCTTTTCGCTCGTAATCCCCGCTTTTAACGAAGCGGAGCGAATCGGCCAGAGCCTGCAAACGGCCTTCGCCTATTTGCAGACCGCAAGCCCGGGCAGCGAGGTGATCGTCGTTAACGATGGTTCTACGGACGCCACTTCCGAGATCGTCCGCGAAGTTTTCGCAGCGCAAAACGCGATCAGCGCGCGCCTTCTCGAGCATTTCCCAAATCGCGGGAAAGGCGCGGCAGTCCGCGAAGGTTTGCTCGCGGCGATGAAACCGATCGGATTATTCTCCGATGCCGATTTGTCCACGCCGATGGACGAAGCGCCGAAGTTGATCGAGCCCATCGGCGCCGGCGAACTTGATGTCGCTTTCGGATCCCGGGCGCTGGATCGGAGCCTGATCGGACATCGCCAACCCTGGCGGCGCGAACAGGGCGGTCGCGTCTTCAATCTCATCGTTCGACTCGCGACCGGCCTTCCATTTTGGGACACGCAATGCGGCTTTAAGGCATTTCGCCTCGATGTTTTCCGTCCCATCCTTCAGGCGGCGAAGACCGACGGCTTCGGCTTCGATGTCGAGCTGCTGTATCGCGCGAGAGAAGCGCACCTCCGGATGAAAGAAATCCCTGTCCGCTGGAACCACAATGAAGGCAGCAAAGTCAGCTTCGCGCGCGACAGCGTCCGGATGCTGCGCGAGATCGCCGCGCTGCGGAAAGCGTAACGTTACTTCTTTACGATCTCGGCGTTCTCCAGCATCGGGATTCCGCCGTTGCTCGCGAGCTTGCCTTTGAGCGTGATCGTCTTGCCCGCGTATTCAGCGAGCTGGTCGTTCATTGGCTTGTGATCGCCGACCACGAGATACGTTTTCCCGTCGCTGAGGATCGCGACCGGCCCGCCGCCTTTGATGCAGGATGCGGCGCACTTCGCGTGCTTTTCGCCGGAAGCATTGTGATCCGCATAACACATCAGGTCGACGATCTCGCCGGTCAGGGTTTTGTCCGCTGCCGCATCCAATTTTTCCTTTTCATCATGCGCGAACGCCAGGGGCGAGAAGAGCAGGCCTGCCGAAACGCTCGTGACGACGGTGAATTGAAACCATTTCGAAGTTCGATCAGGTGAGTACAACATGAGCGAACGTGCGGCTGATTCGCTGAAGGTCAATCTTCTGTAGCCGCTTCGCCAGGCGAAGCGCGAGGACGATGCTCGCGGCTCTCCCGCGCTTCGCACAGCGAAGCGGCTACAGAAAACGCCGTCCCGGCCTAACGACCCTTCTCGATCAGCTCCGCGAACTGCGAGAAGAAATAGCCGGCGTCGTGTGGACCGGGCGCGGCTTCAGGGTGGTATTGGACGCTGAAAATCGGCAGCTCGCGATGCCGCATGCCTTCCACGGTGCCGTCATTCAAATTGATGTGCGTGACCTCCATCTCTTTCGGGAGCGATTCGGCATCGACGGCGAAGCCGTGATTCTGGGACGTGATCGCAACCTTTCCGCTCCGCAGATCTTTGACCGGTTGGTTCCCGCCGCGATGTCCGAACTTCAGTTTGAACGTCCGCCCGCCGACCGCGAACCCAAGAATCTGGTGGCCGAGACAAATCCCGAAGATCGGCTTCTTGCCGATCAATCCCCGGAGCGATTCGTGCGCGTACGGAACCGCTTCCGGATCGCCCGGACCATTCGATAAAAATATCCCGTCCGGATTGAGTGCGAGCACTTCTTCGGCGCCGGTGGCGGCCGGGACGACCGTCACGCCAAAACCATTCTGGCGCAGGCGCCGCAAAATGTTTTCTTTAATGCCGAAATCGTAGGCGACGACCCGATGCCGCACCGGCGGCAACGGATGTCGCACAATTTCTTCCGTGCTCCCGCTCGCGACCGACCACGTCGCGCTTAACTTGCCGTCCGGGTCCCATTCGTAGGGCGCATTCGTTGTCACTTCGCGCACGTAATCCATCCCGATCACGCCTTCGCCTTCATTCGCCTGCGTGACCGCTTCCTTTTCTGAAATTGTTTCCGCCGTGAGGCAGGCTTTCATCGCACCGCGTTCGCGCAGATGCCGCGTGAGCGCGCGCGTGTCGATCCCCTGCACGCCCGGGATTTTCCAACGCGAAAGATAATCTTCGAGCGACAATTCCGAGCGCCAGTTGCTTGGGATTTCGCTCAGCTCTTCGATGACGAACCCGCGGACGTGCGGCTCGCGACTTTCCTGGTCGAGCGCATTCGTCCCGTAATTTCCGATGAGCGGATAGGTCATCGCCACGATCTGGCCGCGATACGACGGATCGGTCAGCACTTCCTGGTAACCGGTCATCGAAGTGTTGAAACAAATTTCGCCGACGCGCGTCCCGGTTGCCCCAAACGATTCGCCCTCGAAAATCCGGCCGTCTTCGAGAGCGAGAATTGCGCGCATGCTCGCGCAGTGTGCCGCTTACCCGCGAATTTTCAAATGCCGGCTAATTGAACTTCGGATTTGTGAGCGTTGTCGTCCGATTATTCGCGTAGCTCGCTTCGGCAATTGCCTTGTCCGGATTGAGGATGAATTCGCAGCGCATGCCCTTCTGGCTCTTGAACGGCATCTTGCAGGGAACATCGATGGTTCCGCCGGCCTTGATGGTCGCCACCGGACACGAATAAGAGCCGCCCGGCGTCGCGGTCATTTTCAACGTCGTGGGCGCGGAGTCGGCGTGACCGATGTTTTTCACTTTTACTGTCCAAAACGTCGAGGAGGTCTGAATTGTTTTTTCGATGGCGAGATCCGGCATTGCAGGAGTGATCGCCTCGACCGACAGCGGAGCGATGAACGATGCAGCCAAGGTAAGAAAAAGAGAGAATTGGATTTTCATAGATTGCGATTACGAGAAAGCCCGAGCCGCTTCGCAGCCCGGGCTTTAAAATATTACCCCACGGATGCCGTTTAGGTGGATCTCCCGTTCCCTTTCGGTAACGGGCGGATGACCGGCACGCGAGCGTCTGACTTCCAATTAAGGCATGTCATCTTCATCAGCGCGCCTCAGCCTCCTTAGCTAATGAAATATCGGTTCGGGAATCACACCTGTAATCTCGAACATCGCAGGGTAAATTGGTCGAAAGTTCTCAGTTGAGAGTTGAGCGAAAAACGCTGGTTTCCATCCCAACCCTCAATGGAAAACTCCCGACCGCTTATCAAAGAACTACTCCCTGAGTTCCACGCCCAATTCCCGTTGCAACCGCTCGCGAATCTTCGCGTGGACCACGGTGATCTCTTCGTTCGTTAGTGTGCGAGTTTTGTCGCGGTACGTCAATGCATATGCCATTGATTTTTTTTCGGCGCCGAAATTTTTTGCTTGTTCTCCGCTGAAAATATCGAACAGCTCCACGCTCGCCAGAAGCGGTTCGTTTGCGCCCGCGATCGTCGCCGCGATTTTTTCGTGCGTTAAATTCTCCGGCACAATCATCGCAATATCGCGCGTGATCGCGGGAAACTTATCGATCTCGCGATACGTCGGCCGGCTCGCGGAGTGCGCTTCGAGATTCAACTCGGCGAACAAGACGGGATCCGTGGAATTAATTGTCTTCGTGCGATCGGAAGAAACCTGGCCGGCGAACCCAACCCGCTGATTGTTCGAGAAGATTTCGACGGCAAGAACGAGATCGGAATGTTCCGTCCGCTTGAAAGTGGCGGGCCCGATGACGGACTCGATCACACCTTTGAGATCGAAATAATCGAAAATTCGGTCTTGCGAGCGCCAGTGAGCGGCGGGCGCGAGTTTTCCCCAGAGCACGACGCCAAGATGCCGCTCTTCTTTTCCATCCGGCGGAAGGAAGACACGTCCGAGTTCAAACATCGCCACGCGTTCCGCACCGGCCAGGACATTGCGCTCCAAAACATCGAGAAGCGGTGAGAAGAAATTTTTCCGGAGCGCGGCGTGATCTTCACTGAGCGGATTGCGCAATTCGATCGCGCCTTCTTTCGCGCCCGCTTTTTTCGGAATCAATTTCGAAGTGCGCGCTTCGTTGAGGCCTCGGCCCACGAGCCGTGCCCGGATGCTCGCTTCAAAATCATGATTCCGATCGGCTTCGGATTCCGGCGTGAACTGGCTCCGATAGCGCACCGGCACATTCGCGATCCCGAAAGCGCGCACGATTTCTTCGATCAAATCGACGTCGCGCTGGAGATCGAAGCGATGACTCGGAATGCGCCACGAACTTTGGTCTTTACTCGAACTGGCTCGCTGCAATCCGAAGCGCTGCAAGATTTCGTCGACACGGGTCGGCAGGACTGAAATGCCGATCAGTTCGTCAACGTGCGGGTAGCGCAGCGAAATGTCCGACGGAGCCGAGGGAAGTTTTCCCGCTGTCGCGACGTCCGGGGCCGGCTTCGCGCCGGCAATCTCGCGCATCAATTCGGCCGCACGATTCGACGCCGCGAGAACCATTCCCGGATCGACTCGCCGTTCGAAGCGATAACTGGCGTCGCTCGGGAGATTCAAAGTGCGCGCCGTGCGACGAACGCTGGCCGGCAAAAACCACGCGGCTTCCAGCAAAATATTCTTCGTTGATTCGGTCACGCCCGTTTCTTCGCCGCCCATCACGCCCGCGAGGCCGACCGCGCGCTCTTCATCAGCGATGACGAGATTTTCGGGATTGAGCGCATAAGTTTTTCCATCGAGCGCGAGAAACTTCTCGCCATCCCGCGCCAGGCGGACATTGATCGCGCCTCTCAATTTGTCGGCGTCGAAGGCGTGGGTTGGCTGACCCAGCTCGACCATCACGAAGTTTGAGATGTCGACGATGTTGTTGATCGAACGAATCCCGACGCTTTCAATTTTCGCGCGCAACCAATCCGGGCTCGGCCCGACCTTCACGTTGTCGATCTTGCGAAACGAGATGAACGGACATTCGTTCGGCGCGGAGATCTTGATGGAACCGGCCCATCCCGGCGCCCCTTCGCCCGGCCGTGGCGAGGGCGTCGCGGCGCCAGTCAGCGCCGCGATATCCCGCGCCAAACCAAAATGACTCAGCAGATCGCCGCGGTTCGGTGTGATCTCGACGTCGAAGATCGTGTCGTCCGGGAACAACGACGCGATCGGCTCGCCGATCTTCGCGTCGGGCGAGAGAATCAGCAGTCCGTCGCTGTCCTCGGAAAGGCCGAGCTCGCTCGGGCTGCAAAGCATTCCCTGCGATTCGACGCCGCGCAGCTTGCTCGGTTTGATCTTGAGATCGCCGACGAGTACAGCGCCGGGCAACGCGAGCGGAACTTTGTCGCCCACTTTGTAGTTCGTCGCGCCGCAGACGACTTGCCGCATCTCGCTACTGCCGTCATCGACCTGGCAAACGCTGAGGCGATCCGCGTTCGGATGCTGCTCGGAAGCTTTGATCTGCGCGACCACGACCTTGTCGAAATTTGCGCCGCGCTTGTCGATGCCTTCGATCTCGATCCCCGCCATCGTAAGCAAGTCCGCGAGCTCATCGACGTTCGACGGCAACTCTACGAATTCCCGCAGCCAGTTAACGGAAAATTTCATGCCGGTAGTACAGGCATCTTGCCTGTGGGGCCAATAGGCGTCTCGCCTGTTGCTGGTTTCCTGGCTTCAACAAGCAAGATGCTTGTTGTCCCCACAGGCAAGATGCCTGTGCTACGAGCGCAGTCGATCCTCATGCGAACTGCCTCAGGAACCGCAGATCGTTCGCGGCGAAATAACGAATGTCGGGAATGCCGAACAGGATCATCGCGAGCCGGTCCATGCCGAGACCGAAGGCAAAACCGCTCCACTTTTGCGGATCGTAAGCCTTATCGCCGCGCGCGGAATTGACCTCCTCGTAAACGGCGGGATGCACCATTCCGCAGCCGCACATCTCCAGCCATTGCTCGCCATCTCTGAGCGCCTTCGATTTAACGTCCACTTCGAGGCTCGGTTCGGTGAACGGAAAATAATGTGGTCGAAAACGAATCTGAGTATCGGCGCCAAATAATTCGCGCAGGAAAAACTCAAGGGTGCCCTTCAAATCGCCGACAGTGACTTTCTCGTCGACGTAAAGACCTTCGATCTGGTGGAACTGCGCGCCGTGGGTGGCGTCGACTTCATCGCGGCGATACGCCGCACCCGGCGCGATGATCCGAATCGGCGGCGGCGCTTTTTCCATCGTCCGAATTTGAACTGTCGACGTGTGAGTGCGGAGCAGTCGGCCGTCGGGCAGATAAAAGGTGTCCTGTTCGTTGCGGGCCGGATGATCGGGCGCGGTGTTCAGCGCGTCGAAGCAATGCCATTCGGTTTCAACATCCGGGCCTTCCGCGAGCGCGAATCCCATTCGGCGAAAAATGCTGATGCTGCGATCGAGCATTTGGGTGAGGGGATGCAACGTTCCGAGTTCGGCCGCGGTGCCCGGTAGCGAAATGTCGATGTTGGCCAGCTCGCGCGCTTCTTTTTCACGGCGAAGGCGCTCCGCCCGTTCCGTGATCGCGGCCGTCACCGAAGTCCGCGCTTCGTTCAGCAGTTTCCCGACGATCGGTTTCTCGTCTTTGCTGAGCGATTTCATCCGCTCGGCCCAGGACGAAATGCTGCCGGCGCGACCAAGAAAGCGGACACGCGCGGCTTCGAGCATTTGCTCATCGCCAGCAGCCGCAACGTCAGCCAGGGCCGCGTCGGACAGTTGTTCCAGCTCGTGAGACATGGAGACGAGTGTTCAACGTCCGGCGTCGAACGTCCAATTCTGAATTGTAGGGCAGGCGCATCGCCTGCCGTGACTCGCGGCAAGCGGTGCGCTTGCCCTACAAACTTCAACGCAAGCCTACGCGGCCTTCTTCGCTTTCGCTTTGCTCTCGAGCGCGGTTTTGACCTGCTCGACGATTCCCTTGAACGCGGCTTCGTCCGTGATCGCGAGATCGGAAAGGATCTTCCGATCGAGCCCGATGTTCGCGGCTTTCAATCCTTCGGCGAAACGGCTGTAGGTGAGTCCCTGCGCGCGAACCGCGGCGTTGAGCCGTTGGATCCAGAGATAACGGAAAGTGCGCTTCTTGGTTTTGCGATCGCGATACGACCAATACTTGGCCTTCATCGTCGCGTCCTTCGCGTAACGGAAAAGTTTGGAACGTCGGCCGCGGTAACCCTTGGCCCGATCGAGGACGCGTTTGCGTCGCTCCCGGCTGGCGGGAGCATTGGTAGCTCTTGGCATTTTGTTTTAGCCCCGAATTACTTCGGGGCTCCTTCTTTCAGCGAATTGTTCTTTTCGTTAATGATCTGCGCGACCTCATTCGCTGATTTGGTCCCGCCAATGCAGGACCAGGTGAGCAGATCGACGCGACGCAACCGGCGTTCGCGGGCGGCAACACTAACCGGCAACCGGGTTGATGCAACCTCATAGAATTGCATTGGCCGCCGTCAGCGCGGCTCCTAAAATCCGGCATGCACTGGCTCGGACGTCATCGGCGCGTGACCCTCGCCCTGATTTGCGCGGTCTGCACCGGCGTGATCATTGCCGCCGCTGCCTTTCGGATCATCTTTGCGAACAGTATCTGGGCAAACGAAACCAGTTTCCGCGACGCTCTCGAACGCAGAGCGCTCCGGACCCAGGCGCATGGCGAATTCGTTTTTCTGGGGATCGACGAAGCGTCCAAGCAGTTGGATCAGATAAGCCCGGAAGAGATCCAGAGTTCGTCGGCGTTGCAAAAGATGCGACAGGAGTTCCCCTGGTCCCGAGCGGTCTATGCGGAATTGATCGACCGGCTCTGCGATGCCGGCGCGCGACTGATCATCTTCGACCTTACCTTTGATCCGGACCGCGCGGGCGACGAGGAATTTCGCGCGGCCCTTGATCGTCATCGCGACCGGGTTGTCATCGGCGCAGACATCGAGGCGAACGCAAATCCTGAGACCGCGCGTATAGGCATTATTTTTGTGCCGCCAAACAAGGCTGTCATCCCCGACGGCTTTATGGACGACCGGGTCGGTTTTGTGAGCCTCTGGCCGGATCCGGACAACCGGATTCGCCGGGTCAATTACGCGATGAGCGATTCACAGATCGTAGCGAAGATGAGAAGTCTCGAGCCCGGGCCGGCCAAACCTGGTGAGACGATCTACGAATCGCTGGACGGGCGGTCGCTGAGAAAGCTCGGATTCAGCGGTCGAATTCCTCCAGCGGGCCTTTCCGCGATGATTCGGTTTGGTCCGAGCGATGCCTATCAGCCACATTCTCTTTTCGAGATTTTTGTTCCCGCCTATTGGCAGAACAACTATGGCAACGGCGCTTTTTTCAAGGACAAGGTGGTGCTCGTCGGTGCGGCTTCGGCCATTGCTCACGATGTCCATCCCACTCCAATCGGCGACGCAACCTCGGGTCCCATCATTCATTTTCACGCGATGGCCGCAGCGCTCGATGGAGAGTTTCTCAGTGAAACTTCGCCTTGGGTAAATCTGATGCTTCTGCTCGGAGCGGGGCTCGTTGCCTGGGTCGTTGTCACCTTTGTCCGGCAGTCGCTGATCGCGCTTCTCCTGCTGATCGGGCTGGGCACAGGGTACGTTGCCGCCGTGGTCTGGCTTTATAACGCGCACAATCTTTTCCTGCTCACGCTGCCCGTCCTGGCGGCGTTCAATCTTAGCGGGCTGTTCTCGCTCGGTTACGATTTTACCCTGGAACGTTTGGAGAAACTCCGGACGCGCCGAACGCTCGAGCGTTACGTTTCCAAGAATCTCGTTAAAGAGATTCTCGACAATCCGGACAGCTTCTACAGCAGTCTGCGCGGAATCCGGTTGCCGGCGACGATCCTGTTCTCAGACATCGTCGGGTTCACCGCCCTCACCGAAAGCGCCGATCCTGAAAAACTGGTCACCCAACTCAATGAATATCTCAGCCGGATGACGGCCGCCGTTTTCGAGAACAACGGGACCCTGGATAAATTTATCGGCGACGCTGTCATGGCGGTCTGGGGAAACGTCAGCAGCCGTGGCGTGGCCGAGGACGCCAAATCGTGCGCGCGCACGGCCCTGGCGATGCGGCGGGAGTTGAAGGCGCTCAATAAAAAATGGGAAGCACAGGGCACGGCGCCGTTCCACATCGGCATCGGAATAAATCACGGCGACGTTCTGGTCGGCAACATTGGCTCGCAGGAAAAGGCCGACCCGACGGTGATCGGCGATGCGGTAAACCTATCTTCGCGGCTCGAAGCGCTTACCCGCATTTATGCGGTCGATATTCTGGTTGGCGCGAAGGCGGGCGAGTTGATCCGCGATGAATTTGATCTTCGCAGTGTGGCGCTTGTTCAGGTGAAAGGAAAAACGCAGCCGGTTGAGATCTTCACTTTGATCGGCGCGAAGAAGGATCGGGCCGACCAGGAATTCCTGAGCAAGCTCGAAACTTATGAAGCCGGTTTTCGCAAATTCCGGGAGCGCGATTTCACTCAGGCCAAGATTCTTTTTTCCCAGTTCCTCGAATTTTACCCGGACGATGCCCTGGCCAAGATGTACCTCGAACGGGCGCTCGAATACGAGGAGGAACCGCCGGACGCCGCCTGGAATGCGGTTGAAGTATTCAAAAAGAAGTGACCACGACCGATACTTTTCCCACGGCGTTTCGGGCGGGGCTGGAATGTCCACCCTGTCCGCTATGTCGAAGCGAACGACGCGAATTCATTTACGAACTCGGACAAGGTCACGGGCTGGCGCGTTGTCAGGATTGCGGTGTCCACTATCTTTATCCCCGCCTTACCGAAGACGCCATCCAACGCGTTTATCAGGACGCGACCTACTTCCAGGGTGGAAAATCGGGCTATGCCGATACCAGCTACTTCGAACAGGAAGGGGCTTTGCGCGCGACTTTCAGGTGCCTCTTGCGTAATTTGCAAGACCGTGGAATGACCGGCGGCGACTTACTGGAAGTCGGTTGCGGTTACGGATACCTGCTGGATGAAGCGCGGCCCTATTTTAGCCGGCGAGTCGGAACGGAGCTTGCGCCGGAAGCCGCTTCCCAAGCACGCCAGACAGGCGCACACGTTTTCGTCGGAGGCGCCGAACAGCTTTCGAATGCGGACAGCTTTGATTGCGTGCTTGCTATCCAGGTTATCGAGCACATCTACGATCCGGTGGGTTTCATGAAACAACTCATGGCGCACGTGAAGCCCGGGGGTTACATGGTCCTGGCCACTCCGGATATCGGTGGAGCGTTGCGCATGACGATGGGTAGAAGCTGGCCGTCATTCAAGGTTCCGGAACATGTCGTTTATTTCGATTACCAATCGCTGCATCGACTGATGAGCGAAGCGGGGCTGGCTGATATCTGCAGACTCCCATATCCACATGCCTTTCCTCTCGCCTTGATCGCCGGTAAGTTCGGGTTGTCTCTTCCGAACGCGCTGGCCAGAATCAATCTCTGGGTACCGGCGACCACAGTCGCCGCCTATGGCCGACTACCTCATGACTAATCCTGACACCGATTTCATTTCTCTCGTCGTGCCCGTGTTTCAGGAGGGTGAGGCATTGCAGACATTTCTAGCGTCCGTTCGTCATGTCCTCAGTCAATCTGCGGTTCCTTACGAGCTTATCCTGGTCGATGATGGCTCGTCGGATAAGACATGGGCGATCATAACTGAAGAAGCGAAGGGATCATCGCAGCTCCTTGGTTATCGGCTGAGCCGAAACTTCGGGAAAGAAGCCGCGCTTTGTGCCGGCCTCGAGAAGGCCCGCGGCGCGGCGGTTATTGTGATGGACGGCGACGGTCAGCATCCAGCCTCTTTGTTACCGGAGATGATCCGGATCTGGCGGGCGACCGGCGCGGATATCATCCAGGCGGTGAAACGGACTCGAGGCCGGGAATCTTTTTCGAGCAAGGTTGGCGCCGCTCTCTTCTATGTCCTGTTGGAGAAGCTCTCCGGCTACCACCTGAAAGGGGCGTCGGACTTCAAACTTATGAGCCGCAAGGCGGTCGACGCCTGGCTGCGGATGGGCGAACGCAACGTTTTCTTTCGCGGGATGACGGCCTGGATGGGTTTCACCACCGTGCAGATCCCGTTTGAGGTAGCGGAACGCGCGCGAGGCCAGTCCACCTGGTCTTACTTAAAACGGTTAAAGCTGGCGATCACTGGAATAACCGCATTCTCTTCCCTGCCACTCCAGCTCGTAACATTTGCCGGCGCATTGTTCCTCGTGTTTTCGGTCATACTGGGCGCCCAAACTTTGTATTTGAAACTCATTGGCGTGGCTGTGAGCGGTTTTACTACCGTTATCCTTCTGGAGCTCATTATTGGCAGCTTTCTCATGATCAGCCTTGGTATTATCGGAGAATACCTTGGCAGGATTTATCGCGAAGTGAAAGGACGTCCACGCTATCTTGTCACTGAGTCTACCGAAGAGGCTCGCGCGTTGGACAAAGGATCGGCTTAGTTGGATGGCAGGTCGATGGTAATTACCCGACTGGCGAAAGCACACACGACGTAGACCTTCCTGTTAAAAACGGCCAGGGCCGACGCTCCCTCCAGCTTGTAGGGCGCCTTCGGCTGCAAGGCCATCAGCTTGGTGCCATCCGGATCGAATACGAGGATTTCGTCCGTCGCCGGACTTATTGCGTAAAGGCGATCTGTCTGCGAATCGAACCATAGGTCTTGAAAAGACCAACCGGTCGCCTGCCAGTCGTCGACTTTCCACTTCGAAAGGAATTTTCCGCTGGTATCGAACACCTGGACCTGACGGTGATGGGGATCAGCCACGTAGACCCTTTGCCGTTTCGGATCGACGGTCACCGCGGTTGGCTCGTCGAATTGACCGTCTGCGGCGCCTTGCGAACCCCAGGTCGCAACGACGTTGCCGTTCCGGTCGAACTTAACGATGCGGGATCGGCCCTGGTCGACGACATAGACATTATCGTCCGGCGTTACCCAGACATCGCGGGGTCCATAAAACCCAGGGGGCGGGCCTTTCCATTCCGCCAGGAACCGGCCGTCGGCGCCCAGCTTTTGGACGCGATGATTGCTGACATCGGCGACATAGATGTCACCCTTCAGATCCACGGCGATGCCATTTGGTTCGCGGAAATCTCCACGGTTGCGGCCGGCCGTGCCAAACATTGAAAGAAAAACTCCGGCCGGTGAAAACTTTTGGATCCGGTTGTTATTCGAATCCGAAACCAGAATGTTGCCGGCGCGGTCGACAATTATGCCGCGGGGGAAATCGAACTGACCTCGACCTGCACCTTTGCCTCCCTGGTACATAGTAACAGGCGGAATCTGCATGATAAGCGCGTTGAGCCGCGTTGGATCGGGCTGCTTTAATGTCTTGGGAGGCGATGGTGGCACCTTGTAGATTACCAGATCGCCATACTGGTGGTTTTTGTCTTCCCAGACCTTCGGACAATTCACCGCGTAAAGTTCTTCATTGGGTCGCTTGATGAATTCGCCGCGGCGAACACCTTCGTCGATCGCGACGTAAGCGATTTTGTGTTTATAGAGCAGCCGAAAAACGGCATACGGATCGGTGCTTTCGAAAAACTGGCGGTATTCTTCGTCGCGCAGGTTTGTGTCGTATCCCGCGCTCCAGGCAAAGGAAGGCCAGCCATAAAAAATTTTTCGGCCGGCGAGTAGGATTTGATGGTTCACGAACCTGTCGCTTAAGAAGACATCATGCGGCTTTGTATTGTCGCGGACCCATTCCGCCAGCGGATCGCCGCCATACTTCATCTGGATCCAGTAACAATTATGGATCGGAAACAGATCGATAACGCCTCCGATAACTATTACCCCAGGGAGAAGCAGAGCGACCGGCCGGGATAAGAGGCGCAGCCAACTGGGTTTTATCAGCCAGAGCCGCCAAATGCCGTAGGCGACAAAGAGATTACTTATGATGAGCCAGATATTGAGGTACTTGTGGTTGGCCAGCGTCTCGATGCTTAGCTCGAGGCAAAATGTCATCGCGAACAGAATGCATAAGATCAGAAAGAAACGGCGCTGGAACCAGTTCGCGAAAGCAAGGGCAATAGCGACGAGACCTAGCTTTAGCCCGAACGAAAAACCAATGTAGCGAAGGACACTGGATAAAGTGGGATGATCGATGACATAACCCCAATGGAGAAACGGGTGAGTCGCCTTCGGCGCTCCTCCGGCGTTAAGAAGGGCGAGCTGCGGTAACGCAATCAGGGCCGTGATCAGGCCGAGGGCGACCATCTGCCGGCGACACGGAAAAAGAAAGAAAAAGCCGGCAAGGAGGGCAAAAGCAGCCGTAAAAATGAGGGCGTTCCAGAACGGAAGCAATCCAAGCAGACATCCGGCAAATATAAAACTTTTATCAAAGACAATGAACCGATTGGCTAGATCGCGGAGGCGGGTGGAAAGTGGGACTGGTGGCGGATCCTCAGGCTCTACTATTGCGAAAGACGGAGGCGGGAATTCGTCCTCTCTCGATCCAAAATCAGGCGCTGGTTCGGGCTTTATTCGGGCGGCAATAGCCTGGCGGTAGCGATCGATCAGGAATAGGAGAACGATGAGAAGGATCCCAAATCCGCTGGCGAAATGCCGCTGGTTCAAATACACGACCTGGGTCCAGATTCCCCATGATTCCCCCCGGTACGGATAACCGGAAGGGAGAAAATCCTTGAGGCCGCGAATGGTTTGCCAGGCCGCAGCGAGGGACGGTTGTGATTTAAAGAACGCGATGAAGCTCAGGGTGCCGTGGAAATAAAAGAGGGCGGCGCCGATACGGCCAACGGCGCGCGAGTTAAACAGCGCCTGCCCAAGCGCCATTAACAACGCCATCAGCGAAACCAGTGTAATGATGCTTAGGACGTTAAGACTCCACGCCAGGTTAAAGCCAAGAAAGGTCAGGTTCCCAGCCTGGAAGTAGAAGAGGAAGTGGTAGCGGATGGTTTCGCCGGAGAAGTGCGGATACTGAGTAGGAAAGTTATGACCGACGGCGAAGCTTTGAATGATCGCGGTGTTAGGTCCAAAGTCGCTCCATTCATTATTACCAATGAGTAAGATGCCATTCTTGTAGTTAAGCGTGGCAAACATCATCCAGCACGCCATGACTAAGAAGCCGCCGAGGGTCACCCAGTCCCAAAGCGCGGACCCTGGGACGCGTGGTCGAATGAATTGTCCGGCCCGCCGGCGCCGTCGAAGTAACCAGATGGTTCCAAGAGCTACCGCAAAGAAACAAAGGTCGCCCCACAATAATGGAGTTCTGGCTCTGCCGAAGCACCAGGAGGCAATATAGGTAAGCCACGTGCTAAGGAGCAAACCGACGAGCACGGCCGAGGCGCAGCGTTGCGCGACGGAAATAAAACGAAAGAAGCGCCGGCAGAGTTGATCGCCGAGGTAGATGGCAAGAAGGAGATAAAGAACAGCGAACATGCCAGGTCTCAGGGGTGGCCTACTACTTCGACATAGGCATGATGCAAAGGACGAAACATGCGCGACGTCATAAGACCTCTGCGATTCAGGGAGAAGGTAGCGAGCAACCTCAGGATGCCAAGGCCATAGCGAACCGAACGCGCAAAGCCGATCGTGCTGGCCTCGGGGAAATAACGATGAGGCACCGAGATTTCCTCAAAACGCGCGCCGAACCAGACCGCCTGCGCGACGATCTCCTGGTCGAAGATGAAATCGTTTGAGTTAAGAAGGAACGGCGTCGTTTCCAGCAAGCTCCTGCGAAAGGCGCGGAACCCAGTGTGGTATTCCGACAGGTCAAGCTTAAAGACCTTGTTTTCGCACCAGGTCAGGAAGCGATTGGAAAGACGCTTGTAGAACGGCATCCCGCCGGCGATGGCGTAAGCCATTCGCGAACCGAGAACGAAATCGGCACGCCCTTCCACGATGGGGCGAACGAGGTCCGGGATTTTTTTGGGATCGTACTGATAATCGGGATGGAGCATGACGACGATATCGGCGCCGGCTTTGAGCGCTTCGATGTAACAAGTCTTTTGATTGCCGCCGTAGCCTTGATTCTCGGCGTGGAGAAAGACCCGGAGACCGAGGCGGCGCGCGACTTCGACCGTTGAGTCCGCGGAAAAATCATCCACCACGATGCATTCATGGACAATGTCGTGTGGAATTTCGCGAAAGGTTTGTTCGAGGGTCTTGCTGGCGTTGTAGGCCGGCATGATCACCACGATTCTTGGGTTCGTCATCTCGACCTAATCTTTTTCCAGTCAGCGATTATTTGCCAATCGTAATCGAAAAAAGAACGTGGCTAGCCAAACCCTGAGGCGCGGCGTAAAGAAATCCGCGTGATCGGGAAGCTAAAAAAGTTTCATTTCGTCGGCATTTGTGGAACGGCGATGGGATCGGTCGCAGCGGCGTTGGGCGAGCGCGGCTTCGTTGTCACCGGATCGGACGAAAGCGTTTACCCGCCGATGTCGACATTCCTCGAGAGCAAAGGCATCGCGCTCTTTTCGGGTTATCGGCCGGAAAACATTCCAGAGGACGCGGACGTGATCGTGATCGGCAACGCGATGAAGCGGGGCAATCCGGAAGTGGAAGCCATTCTAAACCGCAAGCTTTATTACATGTCGCTGCCGGAAGTGCTGAAAGAATTGTTCCTGCGCGACCGGCACAATCTCGTCGTCACGGGCACGCACGGAAAGACGACCACGACGTCCTTGCTCGCCTGGATCCTGAAGGTGGCGAAGCTCGACCCGAGCTACATGATCGGCGGCATTCCGGCAAACCTCGGCCAGGGCGCGCGCTTCAACGACTCGAAGTATTTCGTGATCGAAGGCGACGAATATGACACCGCGTTTTTCGATAAGCGCTCGAAGTTCGTCCACTACCTGCCGGAGCTGGTGATCGTGAACAACATCGAGTTCGATCACGCCGACATCTTCAACAATCTCGACGAGATCAAGCTGAGCTTCCGCCGGTTGTTTAACATCGTGCCGCAAAACGGGATGATCCTGTTGAACGGCGACGATGCGAACTGTGTGGATGTGGCGCGCCAGTTGCAGCCGCTCATGGCGCAGATCGAGGAAGTCGGTTTTTCGGAGAACTGCGCGCGGCGAATCCGCGAGGCATCCTATTCGTCAAACGGCTCGAGTTTTATTCTCGGTGAAGACAAATTCGAGATGCCGCTCGTGGGGGAGTTCAATGTCCGGAACGCGGCGATGGCAGTCTCAGCCGCGCGTTTTTACGGCGTGTCGCTCGCGAATATTCGCAAGGGGCTGAAGAGTTTTAAGGGAATCGCGCGCCGGCAGGAAGTGCGCGGCGAAGTGCGCGGAGTCACGGTGATCGACGATTTCGCGCATCATCCGACGGCGATCCGGGAGACGATCCGCGCGCTCCAGCATCGGTATCCTGGCTCGCGGATTTGGGCAGTCTTCGAGCCGCGCTCGAACACGACCCGGCGCGCCGTTTTCCAGCACGAGCTGCCGGATGCGCTGAAACTAGCCGACGGCGTTTTCATTTCGCAGATCGCGCGGCTCGATCAAATCCCGGAGAAAGAGCGACTCGATCCGCAGGCCGTGATGAAATCGATCGCCGCGGCAGGGCGTCCCGCGTTTTACGAACCGGACGCCGCTCATATTATAGAGAAGCTTGTGCCGCTGCTAAAAAAGAAGGACGTCGTGGCCGTTTTCAGCAACGGCGGGTTCGATGGGATTCATGGGAAGCTGTTGGAGAGGTTGAGGGAGTAGCCTGCGAAGCTCCAAGCACCAAGCTCCAAAGAAGCTCCAAATTCCAAGCTCCAAAGTCCCAGCGCGTGACGGAAACTGTTTTCCCTTCATTGTAGCAGCACCGACCGTTCGGCTTTCGCGCGCCAATTTGAAATTTGATGTTTGGAGCTTCTCTGGAGCTTGGAGCTTGGTGTTTGGAGCTTTAGCCCGTCCCGGGCGATCCATCTTGACCTTCGCTCCCAGACCTATTACATAAAGCGCGTGCTTCGCCCACTCTGTTCTGTGGCGCTGTGTCTCGCAGCGCTGACCTCCGCTTTCGGGCAAGCCCAGCCGACCAGCGCCCCCGCGGTTAGTCCGCGTCCGCTCCCGAGCGCGCCCCAGGTTGCGCCTTCCGCCCCAAGCGGTCCAGCAACCACTTCGAACGCACCGCCGCCCGCGCAAACGAGTCCCGCGCCAGCATCCATTCCAGGGCTGACTCCGCTTCCCGACAAAACCGTCACGCTTCAATTCCCCAACAGCGACGTAGTCGATGTCCTTCGCTATTACGAGCAGCTCACCGGCACCAAGCTGATCATGGACAATTTCGTCCAGGGCAAGGTGAACATCGCGCTTAGCCGGCCAGTGCCGAAGGATGAAGCCATCAAGATTATTGAGATGAATTTGCTCATGAACGGCTATTCGCTCGTGCCCGCCGGCGATGGCATCGTGAAAGTCATCGGCACCGGACGCAGTCCGCGCAACGCCGGCGTTCCGCTGATCTCCGATGAAGCGGACATTCCGGAGGGCGAACATGTCGTCAGCTTTCTCTTCAAACTGCACTACGCCGATCCGGTCGAACTCCAGCAGGTGCTTGGGCAATATTTGTCGCCGCCGCAATCCTACACGTCATTCCTGGCGTTGCCGAAAGCGTCCGCCATTCTCATCACGGAAAACTCCGCGGTCATTCGCAGCCTGATCCACATCGTGGACCAGATCGACGTGCCACCCGCGCAGGTGGTGAGCGAGTTCATCAAGCTCGAGCGCGCCGACGCGAGCAAGGTAGTCGAAATGTTGAAAGACGTTTTCGACAAGGGCGGTGCGACGACCACGACCACTACTACCGTTGCGCCCGGCGTGCGCCCTGTTCGTCCCGGTGTGAACGTGCCGCCGCCGCCGCCGCCGACCACCCAGGTTTCAATCGAGGGCGACCTCAGCGGGTTAACGGCTTTGACCGAAGAAAATATCGTGGTCGGTAAAATCAAAATCGCTGCTGATGTGCGGACGAATCGGATTCACGTCATCACCCGCCCCATCAACATGCCCTTTATCAGGAAGCTGATTTCCGAGTTTGATGCGAACGTAGAGTTCGGCAAGCCCGTCACGCGACCGCTGCGTTACATCAGCGCCGCGGATGTCCTCCCGGTAATCGTTCAAGCGCTCACCGAGCCGGGCGCGAACCAAGGCGCGGGCGCCGAGACAACCAATCCGGCCGCGCCGCAGCAACAGGCCCAACAGAACCAGCGGCGAACAAATCCGAGCAATTACTCGAGCACGAGCGGACTGGATTCCAGCTCAAGCAGCAGCGGCTCGCAGAATTTCTCTGAAGAGCTTTCCACCCAGGCCGTGGACACCACGCCGAAGGCGGTCACGATTGGCAACGCGAAAATCATTGCGGATCAACGCGCCAACACAATCATCATTCTGGGAAACAAAGAAGTAGTGGTGAAGGTCGAGAAGATCTTAGACGAGATGGATGTCAGTTCGCCGCAGGTCGCGTTGAGCACGGTTATCGGCGAGCTGACGTTGAATGATGACGAAGATTTCGGCGTGGACTGGTTCGGCAGGCATTCACGCGGGTTGGATGTGGCCGCGACGAGCAATTTTACAAGCGTGCCTCCCGTAGCTGGCGGAGGAACGATCACAACGGATGCAAATGGTAACAGAACGACGAGCGGTGGAACGGTGTTCGATCCTGCCAACCTGCTCGGCTTTACCCAGCTCGCGACAAATGCAGCCAGCGGTGCAAATATCTATCTTGCGGCCGGCAGGACTTTAGCCGGCGTAGTCCACCTTCTTAATTCGACTGGTCGTTTCAAAACGATTTCTCGTCCGACGGTTTTTACCAGCAATAATAAGAAGGCAATCATTGCCTCTGGCACTGAGATTCCTGTTCCCGTCAACACAATTCAAAACGCGATTGGGACGACAGGTATTGTCAACAACGGGATTGCTCAGACATCGAATATCCAATTCAAAAAAGTCGCTCTGCAACTCGAAGTCGTTCCCCTGATAAATTCTGAGAAAGAAGTGACCCTCGATATTCTTCAAAAACTCGATAGCCTCGCTGGATCAACCGTCGTCAGTGGCAACGCGATTCCGAATATTGCCACTCGTTACATTAAGACGACGGTGTCGGCGCCCAATTGTTCGACGATTGTGCTTGGAGGCTTGATCACTGATGACAAACGACGGAGTACAACGGGAGTCCCGCTTCTCAGCAGGGTCCCGTTGATTGGTTCATTATTCCGTAACACGAACAAAACCAAAATGCGGACCGAGCTCGTTGTTTTAATGCGGCCAGAAGTTTCGCTGACAAAACTCGACCTCTATCGACTGCGGCAAAAGAACGAGGACAAAACGCATTTCGGGCCTGAGCTCGATCAAGATGATTGTCCTGATTGTCCGAAACCCACTGAAGACAAGCAGATCGTTCTTCCCGCGCCTGATATGCCGGGGATGAAGTAATTCTGGGGAGCGCACGCGCCTCGCGTGCTGATTTCGGCGCCTCGCCGAAATTTATTTGCTCTTCGACAAAAGTTCGCGATCGCGAGGGCGCGATCGCCAGCACGCGAGGCGCGTGCGCTCCCCAGACGGAGACGCAGCATGACAATTCGACTGTGTTCGAGTAAGATCAGCGCGTGAATCCGGCGATCAGTAATTCGTTGATCGATCTGCTTATGGCGAGCGGTGTGCCGTCGCGAGAGGAAGCGGCGGAACTTGCGACGAACCTTAACGGCGGTTCGTGGACAACCCAGGTGCTCGACTCCGGCAAAGTCGACGAGCAACGGTTCCTCGAAGCGATCGGAAATTTTTTCCAGGTCCCGGTCATGTCGATCGACACAAAACGAATTGAGCGCTCGACGCTCTCGCTCCTTCCCAGCCGGTTCGTTTTTCAGCACCACATTTTGCCCATCGAAACGCGCGACAAGACGGTCGTGCTCGCAACCTACGATTTGTTTAACTCGGTCGGGCGTCAGTTGGCGGCGCAGTTGTTGAAGCGGCCCACGGAATGGGTGCTGGTGCCGCGCGCCCAGATTTTGCGCGCCATGAAAACCGTCTACGGCGTCGGGGCGGAAACGTTCGACGAAATCCTGAAGACGAACCGATCGTTCGAAGGCGCGGAAGACATCGAGATGGCGACCGACCTCGACGCGAACGATCCGGAAGCGTCGGTGGTGAAATTCGTGAACCAAATTATTCGCGAAGCGATTCTGGAACGCGCGACGGATATTCACGTCGAACCGCTCGAAGGCGATTTGCGCATCCGTTACCGGATCGACGGCATCCTGCACGAGGTCGCGGTGCCGCCGCAATTGCGGCTGCTCCAATCGGCGATCATCTCGCGCTTGAAAGTCATGGCGCACATGGACATCGCCGAGCGCCGTCTCCCGCAGGACGGCCGGATCAATTTGCAGGCGCACGACCAGAACATCGACGTCCGCGTTTCGACGATTCCGACGGTGAACGGCGAGTCGATCAGTTTGCGTTTGCTCAGCCGCAGCGAGACGCAGCATTTCGGATTCGACCGGCTCGACATGAGCGAGAAGCAGGGGCGGGTCGTCCGGGCGCTGCTCGCGCAGCCGAATGGAATCATCCTCCTGACCGGGCCGACCGGCTGCGGAAAATCGACGTCGCTTTATTGCTTCCTCAGCAGCATCAATTCGGTCCAGCGCCGGATCATCACGATCGAGGAACCGGTGGAATATCGTTTGCCGGGCGTGTCGCAGATCGACGTGAAACCGGAGATTGACCTGACGTTCGCGAAAGGGCTCCGCCACATTTTGCGGCAGGACCCGAACGTGGTGATGGTCGGCGAAATTCGCGACGTCGAGACGGCCGATATCTCGATCCGCGCGGCGATGACCGGCCACCTCGTCTTTAGCACGCTCCACACGAACGACGCGGTCGGCGGCATCACACGCTTGCTCGACATGGACGTGGAGCCGTTTTTGTTGTCGTCCGTTGTGAAAGCGTTCATCGCGCAACGGCTGGTGCGCACGATGTGCCCGCATTGCGTGCGAATCTACGATTATCCGCGCGAGTATCTCGCCGAGATAGGCGTGCCGGCGGAAATGGGAACGCAATTTCGACGCGGCGAAGGCTGCGATAGTTGCCGGCAAACCGGATATCAGGGCCGGCTGGCGATTTATGAAATCTGTGTCGTGACCGAGCCGCTGAAAAAATTGATCATGCAGAAACGCGACGGCGGCGAGCTGAAGCAGTGCGCGATTAGCAACGGCATGGAGACATTGCGCCAGGACGGCTGGCGCCGCGTGGCCCAGGGCAAGACGACCATCGAGGAAGTGGTGCGCGTGACCCAGACCGATGAAGTGATGGCCGAGACCGAATTGCAAAGCGCGCCGGCCCTGTTCTCTGAAGCGCCGATGGTGGTGCGGTAGGGCCGCCCGGAGAACCGGGCGGAAGCTCCAAATCTCAAGCACCAAGTTCCAAAGAAGCTCCAAGCACCAATAATCAAACAAGCGGCGTCCCTGATTTTGGAGCTTCGATGTTTGGAATTTCTTTGGAGCTTGGTGCTTGGGATTTGGAGCTTTCTATTCCCCGCGTAAATCGCGAATCGCTGTCGCGTAATCCGGCGCGCGGAAAATGGAAGTTCCGGCAACAAGAACGTTCGCGCCGTTCTCGATCGAAACGCGAGCGGTCTCAGCGTTGATGCCGCCGTCGACTTCGATGTGGAGTTTGCCGCCGTGGGCGTCGCGCCACTCTTTCGCGCGACGAACTTTCTCCGTCATCTCGGGTCGAAAGGATTGGCCGCCAAAACCGGGATGGACCGTCATGATGAGGAGCAGATCTATGACGTCGAGAAACGGCGCGACGGCTTCGAACGACGTTGCCGGATTGAGGGTTAGCCCAACTCCACAACCGGCGGCCCGAATGGCCGCCAATGTTTCCGGAACTTCGTGCTGCGATTCCGATTCGACGTGAACCGTGATCGAATTCGCGCCGGCTTCGAGAAAGCGCGGCAGATAATGATCCGGCCGCTCGATCATCAAATGAACGTCGAGCGGCAGTTTCGTGTGTTTGCGCACCGTCGCGACCACCGCGGGCCCAAACGAAATGTTATCGACGAAATGCCCATCCATGATGTCGAGGTGCAACCAATCGGCCCCGGCTTCTTCCGCGCGATGAATCTCCGCTTCGAGATTCGAGAAGTCTGCCGCGAGAATCGAAGGAGCAACGATAATTTGCGGCATTGGCGCTAGTGTTAAGGGTTAAGTTTTAAGTGTTAAGGGAAGAGTTCGCTTTTACACCTTAAAACTTAAAACTTAACACTTAACACTTAAAAGACTTGCGCATCAGGAGCGGCGTTTCATGTTATCGCCGCTTCGCAGGCCAGCAGACTCGCCTGGAACGCTCGACTAATTAGATTTCATGTTTAACGGACTCTTTGGCTGGTTATCCAGCGACATCGGCATCGACCTCGGCACGGCGAACACACTCGTTTACGTCAAAGACCAGGGCATAGTTTTGCGTGAACCGTCGGTCGTGGCGGTGCAGGCAGGCACGAACAAAGTTCTCGCCGTCGGTGACGAAGCGAAACGGATGCTCGGTCGCACGCCGTCGAATATCGTCGCGGTGCGGCCGCTGAAAGATGGCGTCATCGCGGACTTCGAAGTCACTGAAGCGATGCTCCGGCATTTCATCACGAAAGTGCATGGACGCCGAGTCCGCGCGAAGCCCCGGGTCGTTATCGCAGTGCCGTCCGGGATCACGGAAGTGGAGAAACGTGCGGTGCGTGAATCGGCGACGCATGCGGGTGCGCGCGAAGTTTATTTGATTGAGGAACCGATGGCGGCGGCGATCGGTGTCGGTCTGCCGGTGCAGGATCCGGCGGGCAATATGATCATCGACATCGGCGGCGGGACGACCGAGGTCGCGTTGATTTCACTTTCGGGAATTGTGTTCAGCCGCAGTGTGCGGGTCGCGGGCGACGAGCTCGACGAAGCGATCGTCCAATACATGAAGCGCGCCTACAATTTGATGATCGGCGAGCGCACCGCGGAAGAAATTAAAATCAAAATCGGGTCTGCGTATCCGAGTGAAAAAGAAACGAGCGTGGAAGTGAAAGGGCGCGATCTCGTGGCCGGTTTGCCGAAGACACTGATGATCACTTCACAGGAGGTGCGCGAAGCGCTCCTCGAACCGATCTCAACCATCGTCGATTCGGTTCGCATCACGCTGGAGCGTTGTCCGCCCGAATTGTCCGCAGACCTGGTCGATCGCGGTCTCGTTTTGGCCGGCGGCGGCGCCTTGCTTCGCGGCTTCGATAAACTTTTGAGCGAAGAAACCGGTTTGCCTGTCCACGTTGCCGAAGATCCGCTCAGCGCGGTCGCGGAAGGAACCGGCAAATGCCTCAATGAACTTAAATTTTTGCGTCAGGTGGCCTCAAGCGATCGCAACTGGCGCTAACAAATTCGGAATGCGGAATGCGGAATGCGGAACGCATACCGATCGCGCCGTTAGTGCGGTTTCTTTTATTCCACATTCCGCATTCCGAATTCCGCACTCGACATGAATCGGTCGAGCATCATCACGCTCGTCGTTCTCGGCGCGATTCTGGCCTACTTCCTTACCTTCGGCGCGGAGGGGACGCGCAAGTTGCAGGCGGGATTCTACAAGGTCATGTCGCCGTTTCTTACGAGCGGCTCCGGGATCAAGAAGCAACTGACGTCGGTCAGCAGCGGATTGCAGACGCTGGAGGAGCTCGAACGTGATAACGCGTCGCTGAAAGTCGAGAACCGCTCGCTGAAGGCGACGAACCAGTCGTTGCGCGACGTGGAACATGAAGTGAATCGGCTCCGGCGGGCCCTGGCGTATCGCGAACGGGCGCCCTTTCGTCTGGTGCCGGCGGAACTCGTCGCGCGCGATTCGTCGACATGGTGGCGAACGATTTCGATCAATCGCGGAAAGGCCGACGGGATCGAGCCGGACCAGGCGGTTGTGACTGATGATGGCGTCGTCGGCAAAACGGCGACGGTGGGCGACAACATCACTATCGTTCTTCTAGTTTCCGACGAGAATTGCAAAGTCGCCTGTTCCATCGAAGGCAGCCGCGAGCAGGGAATTGTTTCCGGCGAGCGCGTGACTGGTTCGATCTCGCCCATGCTCGATCTTAATTTTCTTTCAAAACAGGCGAACCTCCAGCCGGGCGCGAAAGTTTACACGTCCGGCGTCGGCGGCGTTTTTCCCTCGGGCCTGCTCGTCGGGGTGATCCAAAGTTTCAAGGTGCGTGAACTGGACAGCCAGGCGCGAGTCACGCCGGCGGTGGACTTGGCGCATCTGGAAGATGTGTTCGTCGTCACAGGAAGAAAATGACGAAGCAGAGGAATGACGAAGCACGAATGACGAATGACGAAGGAATGACGAAGCCCGAAATCCGAATGAAGACAGAGCCGCTATCTTTTTTCCCTCATTGGTCATTCGGACTTCATTCGTCATTCGTCATTCGTCATTCGTCATTTCGGCAAAGCCGTTCTCATTCGTCATTTGAGCCGCGATGATTTTCTTTGTTGTTCTTCTTCTTCTGACCTTCCTGGCGCAGATCGCGGAGTTTTTCATTCCGCCGCTCGATTGGATGTACGACGCGCGGATTTACATCGTGCCGATCATCGTTTTTTACGGCGCGATGTCGCTGCCGTTTCCGTTGGTGATGGGCCTGGCGTTTTTCGCCGGCTTCATGCTCGACGCGCTCACGGCCCAGGTCCTCGGCGGCCGGGTTGAAATCTCGGTGGGATGGTCAATACTGCTCTACGCCGTGCTGGCGGCCATTATGCATGGGCTTCGGCCGTTGTTTATTAAAGGACGCTGGGAAGTGCATTGCATAATGAGTGGGGTTTGCACTTCCGCGATCATCCTCTCGCAATACCTCATGATTTCGTTTCGGCGCGGCTCGCTTTTTTTCAATCGCGAAGCCTGGTGGCAGATCATCGGGCCGGGGATCATCGCGATGCTGATCGCGCCCCTGGCTTTCTGGATCCTGCATTGGCTCGCCGGCCTAACGAGAAATCCTTATCGTCCCGACCGGGACGCTTATGATGCGTACGATGCTTACCCATAATGAATCCAACCCGTTTTAGTTCCCGCTGGCGTTTGCAATTTCTCGCGCTCCTCTTTCTCGCCGGACTCGCGGCGTTGCTCGGTCGACTCTGGTACGTGCAAGTCGCGCACGGCCCGGAGTGGACCGCGAAAATTCGCGGCAGTTCGGAAGCGACGGTGCGGATTCCGTCGGTCCGCGGCGAGATTCGCGATCGCAACGGAACCACGCTGGTGGCGAATCGCGCCAGCTACGAGGTTGACTTTTATTTGCCGGAAATGGTGAAGGGCTATCGCGAACGCGTCGGTCCGCCGCCCTTGACCGAATATCGGAGCACGATCAACGGGATGCCGAAAGACCTGAAGGAACCCGACATCGTGAAGATCGTGAACAGCGGCATCGTTCTGCGGCTCGACGATCTCGATTTGGCGCGCGACTACAATTCCGTCCAGCTCCAGCGCCATTTCCGGACGAACACCGAAGTTCCGTATTCGTATTTGAAGGACATCAATTTCGACACGATGGCGAAGTTTTCCGAGCACGACGTCGGATTGCCCGGCGTGGATATTTCCATCAAACCGGTGCGCTCGTATGTCTACGGCGCGCTCGCGTCGCACTTGCTCGGTTACGTCGGGCCGCCGGACGACACGAACAAGGAGGAAGCGAAGAAGTTCACGTTTTATCAGGCGGACGTAGAAGGAAAATCCAACGTCGAGAAAGCGATGGATGAATATTTGAAAGGGAAACCCGGGATCCGTTACATGCGGCGCAACGCGAAGGGACAGATCGACGGCGTCCTGCGCGAAGTCCCGCCGACGGCCGGCGCGAACGTGAACCTGACAATCGACGCCCGCATCCAGATGATCGCGGAGGAAGCGTTGCGCGCAGTCGGCCGGGCGGCTGCAGTCGTCATTGATCCAAACAACGGCAACATCCTCGCGATGGCGTCAGTTCCGTCGTTCGATCCGAATGCTTTTATTCCGAGCATCAAGGCGAAGGATTGGGAAGCGCTGCGGAAAGATGAAGCGACGCCGATGGTAAACCGCGCGGTAAGCGCGTTCCCGCCGGGATCGACTTTCAAGCTGGTGACGACGCTCTCCGGTTTGCGAAAAGGACTCGCGAACAAAACGTTCAACTGTGGCGGCGGCGTGAGCTACGGCGACCATTTTTTCCATTGCTGGATCGGCGAGAAAGGCGGGAGCCACGGCACCCTCGGCATCGCGGATGCGATCAAGGTTTCGTGTAACTCGTTCTTCTACCAATTTGGAAACGCAGCCGGGATCGAAGCGATCGATCAAACCGGTGACGATCTGGGCCTCGGCAAAACTTCCGGCATCGAGATCACGAGCGAATCTCCCGGCGTGCTACCGGGGCCGGATTGGATGCGAATTCATTATCCGCGGGAGCGCTGGTCGCAGGCTTACACCGCGAACGTTTCAATCGGCCAGGGCTACGATCTGGTCACGCCGCTTCAACTCGCGATGGTATATGCCACGGTGGCAAACGGAGGCGTCTCTTATTATCCAAGGCTCGTCCAAAGCGTGACGAACCTCGATGGCACGCCGCTCCTGAATGAAAAAGGCCAGCCGGTCGTGAAACCGGAACCTAAAGTTCGTCACGATTTGCGTTTTGATTTTCCGCAACAACAAATCCAGCTGGCACGTCGGGGCCTGTGGAAGGTCGTGAACGAAGACGGCGGCACTGCCCGGGTGGCGCGCTTGAGTGCCGTGCAGGTCGCGGGCAAAACGGGAACGGCGCAGGCGATGACCGAAGGCAAGAAGGACACCATCGCGTGGTTCGTTTGCTTCGCGCCGTTTGACGCACCGAAGTATACGATCGTCGTGATGGTGCAGGGTGGCGAACATGGCGGCTCGGTCGCGGCGCCGATTGCGACGCGGATTCTCGAGCGTTGCCTCGCGATGGACCAGGGCAATTTCCAGCAGCAGGTCGCCTGGATCGCCCCCGCCCACAAAGCTAATCCATTCCAGATGATTCCAGCGGTCCAGTTCAAAGACTCCGGACCGAAAATCGACGCGAGTGACGAAGAAAATCTCGACGGCGACAGCAATAGCGATATGGCAAACACAACTGCCGATCCCTCAGTCGAACCGGACCCAGATGCGGCGGGCAAAGTAAAGAAGGCTCCGCGTCCCGTCGTGGTCGCCACGCCGCCGCCGCGTAAGCCCAACTTTTTTGAAAGACTTTTTGGCGTCCGCCCGAAGCCGGCGTCAGCACCCACGCCACCGCCGAAACAAACACCACGGCCGGTGCGCAGATGATGAAAAATCTTGATCGAACCTTAGCGCTCCCTCCCGTCGCTTCGTTCCTGATCGCAGCCACTCTCCCCGCTTATGATGGACAAAGTACGAAGGATTTTAGGTCTGGGGGGTCCCAAGACCGGCAACAAACTGGTAATCAGCGTCGAGAAACTCGAGCGCCGCGTGGCGCTCCTCGAGAACGGACGGCTCGAAGAATATAACGTCGAGCGCAACACCTCCCGGAACATCGTCGGCAGCGTCTACAAGGGAAAAGTTAAGAACATCGAGATGGGATTGAAGGCGATGTTCGTCGACATCGGCTTCGAGAAAAATGCGTTCCTCCATTTTTGGGACGCGATCCCGGCCGCGCTGGACAGCGGCATTGAAGAAATCGATCGGCCGAAAGGCCGGCAGCCGAAAAAGCGGATCACGGCAAAAGACATCCCGAGCATTTATCCGGTCGGTTCCGACGTAATCGTGCAGGTGACGAAAGGTCCGATCGGGACGAAGGGCCCGCGGGTTTCGACGAACCTGAGTTTCGCCGGCCGCTATCTCGTTTTCATGCCGTACAGCGACCGCAGCGGCATCTCGCGCAAGATCGAGGATCCGAAGGAGCGCGACCGGCTCCGAAAGATTCTGCGCAGCCTCGAAATTCCGGACGGCGTCGGCGTGATCATCCGGACAGTTGGCGAAGGCCAGCGGGCGCGTTATTTCGTTCGGGATCTCAGCATGCTGGTCGAGCAATGGGCCCGTGTCGAAGAGTTGATCAAAAATGAGCCGGCGCCGTGCCGCGTTTTTGAAGAACCTGATTTGGTCGAGCGCACCGTGCGCGATTTTCTGACGGAGGAGATTGACGAAGTGGTGTGCGACGACCGGAGCGCCATCGATCGGATGAACGCGATGGTGGGCCAGATTTCGCGCCGGGCCCGGAACCGGATCAAGTTTTACGATGGCGCGACGCCGATTTTCGAGACGTTCGGGATCCAGAAACAGATCGACGACGCGTTTCATCGCCAGGTGTGGTTGAGGTGCGGCGGCTACATTGTGATCGACGAGACCGAAGCGCTGGTTGCCGTCGACGTGAATACCGGCCGGAACAAGGGCGGACGCGACGTCGAGAAAACGATCCTGCAAACGAACCTCGAAGCCGCTGATGAAATTTCGCGGCAACTGCGACTGCGGAACATCGGCGGCCTGATCATCGGCGACTTCATCGATATGAAGAGCCGGAAAGATCAGCAGGCGGTTTACTCCCTGATGAAGGAACGGCTCAAGCGCGACAAGGCGAAGACGCACGTCCTGCCGCTTTCGGCTCTCGGGTTAATGGAAATGACACGGCAACGGGCGCAGGAAAGCCTGAGCGATTCGATCTACGAAAATTGTCCATACTGCCAGGGCCGCGGCGTGGTCAAAACCTCGATGACGACGAGCGTGGAGCTCCACCGGACGCTCAATACGGTGATGCGGAAATATCAGGAAACCGTCCACGAATTCCGCGTCATTTTGAATCCGGACGTGTTAAAGAGGTTGAAGGAGGAGGATGAGGAGTTTCTGATCGAGCTGGAGCGGCGGTACGCGGGGCGGTTGCTCTTCCGCGGCGACCCGACGTATCACCATGAAAAGTTCGTCATTACGGATGCCCAAAACGGGGCGGAACTTAAACCTTGACACCCGGCAAAAAACCCCGATTCAATGCTTGCAAATAAAATTGGCTCATGGCAAGATCGCGGACATCCAGGGAAACCCCCAGGTGCGTATCTTGAAGATGTGCGGTGAAAGCCGCATGGAGATTTAACCAAAGGAGAAAACAACAATGAAGAAACTAACCCTTAGCTTGTGCGCGGCAGTCGCGATGGCCACGGCCGCTTATGCTGGCGAGACCTATTCCAAGGAATCGAAGAGTGTCACCCCGCCGCCGTGCCCACAGTGGTACGCGGACAACGAGTTCAACGTGACGCTGAGCGGTGTCTACGTCTGGACGGGCAACGACTGGCGTGATGACCGCTATTTGGCGATCGATCACGGCTGGGGCGGCGCGATCGATGCGAAATACTTTGTTCATCGCTATTTCGGTTTCGGTGTCCAGGGCTGGGTCGCCGAAGCGAAAACGCACGACATCTTCGACAACGGATTCACCCGCGTCTGGGGTCCTGAAGATTCGCACGCCGTCGGCGGCGTCCTCGGCACCTTCACCCTGCGCTTCCCGATCAGCTGCTCGCGCTTCGCGCCTTACTTCTGGCTCGGCGGCGGCGGCGTCTTCGGTGGCGGCCGGTCTCACGACTTCTTCCTCGATAGCACGCAGCCGCTCGGCATCGTGCGTCGGGAATTTGATGACAGCAAGTCCAAGGCGGTCGGTCAGGTCGGCGGCGGTGTTGAAGTTCGCTTCACCCCGCACCTCGGCTGGACCAACGACATCAGCTGGAACGTTGTCTCGGGTTCCGACAACAACTTCGGAATGGCCCGCACCGGTCTGAACTTCGCGTTCTAAACAACGCCGTATAATTCCAAACGCCGGGAACACCGTGAGTGTTCCCGGCGTTTTTTTTGTACGTGGACGAAGGTCTTCTGTAGCCGCTGCCCTGTGGGCAGCGTCGGCCTTTGCGTGGCATCGATCTCGCGCTTCGCACAGCGAAGCGGCTACAGAAGAGGAGCGATGAAGAGATTCCTTTTAATTTTCCGCTCTTCGGCGCGTTAACTTCATGAAAGGAAAATGCAAAGCATCGGAGCCGAGGCGGGAAAGATGAACGGCCAGCAGATGGACGCGCTGCTCCGGCGCTTTGAACGGCCACTCTTGCAATACGCAACTCGAATTCTAGGCGACAGCGACCGGGCCCGCGACGTGGTCCAGGAAACCTTCGTGAAGCTGCAAAACGAAAAGCGGGAGCAGATCGACAGCGGACCCGCGAAATGGCTCTTCACCGTCTGCCGCAACGGCGCGCTCAACATTTGCCGGAAAGAAAAACGGATGACGTATCTCGACCAGGAATTACTCGAGACGCGCGCGAGCGAGGAGCCGGCGCCGTTCGAAACCCTGGAACAAAAGGAGGCGTCCGGGTTCCTCCTCAAAATTCTCGGAACCCTGCCGCCGCGGCAACAGGAAGTGCTCCAGCTAAAATTTCAAAACGACCTGAGCTACCAGGAAATCAGCGAGATCACGCAGCTCTCGGTCAGCAACGTGGGCGTGATGATTCACAACGCGCTCAAAACTCTGCGGCAACGTTACGGGCGAGCGTCCCGGGATTTTCTGCCGTTCACACCTCGGACAGTCTCATGAAAGTAAACCTCGATGATCCCAACCTGACGGCATTCGCGCTTGGCGAGCTGTCGCCCGACGACCACGCGGAGATGGCGAAGGCGATTGCCGATTCACCGGAGGCGCAAAATTATGTCGCGGAGACGCAGCAATTCGCGCGATTGCTCCGAGTGGAATATGAAGCGGACCGGCAACAGCCAGCCGATACGATTGTGAAAAAGCCGCAGCGTTTTTCCGACGCGGCGCGAATCGAAGCGGAGCGCCGGTCTTCGTCGCGTTATCAATGGGGATCGCTCGCCGCAGCGTTTGCAATTTTCGCCGTGCTCGGAGCGCTGGCGATCTCAACGATCAAGCGAGAAGTCGGGCGTGGCGTGACGGATTATGCGAAGCCGGGCGGTCCCAAAGAAAATCCTCCCGCAACGGTCGAAGCAGTCCCGGAGCCGACCGTCGAAATGGAAGTCGCACAGCAGCCAGTGGGACCTGCGACGACCGCCGCACCGCCGGTCGTGAGTGAGTTTCGCGAAGAAAAGCAGAGCGCCAGTAAGGATATGGCGGCAGCGGGCAAGACTCGAAACTTTGCGCTCAATCCTTCCGCTCCCAAGCCAATGCCGATGATGCGCTCGTATGCCTCTAATGGCGCCGGCATGACCGAAACGACCGAGTTCGAGCCGCCGTCGCGCTACCGCCAGGATTTCAACACGGCGACTTACGATAAAGTGGAAGAGAACCCGTTCCTGCCCGCGGCGGCCAATCCACTCTCTACGTTCTCGATCGACGTCGACACGGCTTCGTATGCGAACGTGCGACGTTTTATCAACTCCGGCTCGCTGCCGCCGAAAGATGCGGTCCGAGTCGAAGAGATGATCAATTATTTCACTTACGACTACAAAGAGCCCGAAGGCGACAAGCCGTTCTCGATCGATCTCGACGCGACGAGCTGCCCGTGGGAACCGAGCCATCGGCTGCTGCGGATCGGACTGAAAGGGCGCGAAGTGGCGAACGAAAAACGGCCCGCGAGCAACCTGGTGTTTCTCCTCGATGTCTCGGGCTCGATGATGCCGTCGGAGCGGTTGCCGCTGGTGAAGCAGGCGATGCGTTTGCTCGTCGACAAGCTGACGGAGAGCGATCGCGTGGCCATCGTGATTTATGCCGGCGGCTCCGGTCTGGCGCTGAAATCGACGCCGGGCAACGAGAAAGAAAAAATCCTGCGGGCGCTGGAAGAATTGCAGGCGGGCGGTTCGACAAATGGCGCTGAAGGAATCGAGCTGGCTTACAAAGTTGCGGCCGACAATTTCATTAAGGGCGGCGTGAACCGCGTCATCCTCGCGACCGACGGAGACTTTAATATCGGCGTTACGAACCAGGGCGACCTGATTCGGTTGATCGAAACGAAGGCGAAGACCGGCGTGTTCCTGAGCGTCCTCGGCGTCGGCACCGATAACCTGAAGGACTCGACGATGCAGAAGCTCGCCGATAAGGGGAATGGCAATTACGCGTATCTCGATTCGGTCGAGGAAGCGCGGAAGGTCCTCGTTCACCAGATCAACGGCACGCTAATGACGATCGCGAAGGACGTGAAGATCCAGGTGGAATTCAATCCGGCCCGGGTGGCTTCGTATCGATTGATTGGTTACGAAAAACGGCTGCTGCGGAAAGAAGATTTCAACAACGACAAGGTGGACGCTGGCGAGATCGGCGCGGGCCACACGGTGACGGCTCTCTACGAAGTGGTCCCGGCCGGCGCCGGGACGACGGATCCGGCGGCCAGCGTTCCACCGGTCGATCCGTTGAAGTATCAATCGCCGAGCGCGCCGGCGACGACGGCGAAAAGCGAAGCGAATGGCTCGCCGGAAATGGTGACGGTGAAGTTGCGCCATAAGAAACCGGACGGCGATGTGAGTGAGCTGACGGAACGTTCATTTACCGATAATGGATCGAAATTCGAGAACGCCGCGCCGGATTTGAAATTCGCCGCGGCGGTGGCGGAGTTCGGGATGCTGCTGCGCGATTCGCAATTCAAAGGGAAGGGGACGTTCGGCGCGGTAATCGAGTGGGCCCAGGAAGGAAAAGGGCGGGACGCGGCAGGATACCGGGCCGGGTTCATCGAGATGGCGCACAAGGCGCAATCGTTGAAGCCGCGCGAGGGATAATTGAGTTGCCTCTCGATGTTACACTGGTAACAGTGTAACATGAGAAGAAAAAGAACGGACGCGCCGAAGCGGGTCGAGCGGGTCCAGATCGGGGCGCGGATGGAGAAGCGGCTCGTAAAAGTGCTGCGCGGCCTCGCCGATTATCTCGATCTTTCTCTGGGCGATTTGCTCGAGGGGATTACGCTTCACGCGCTGGAAGGAAAAGCACCCTTCTCAGCCGAGACCCTCGCACACGTGAAACGCTTCAAGACGGTTCACGGATTGACGTTAACAGCGAAGGACAGCCACCGGCTTGTCGAGGTTCGGCAGTGAAGGATGCGGAAGCACAGATCGTGGCCTTCGAAACCGGTGCGCTCGATCCAGCGGAGTTTCCGCATTCAGAACACGTCCGGCTCGGATACGAAATGCTGGGCCGCTCTTCGTTTGGCGAAGCGATCTCCCGATTTTCGCACGGATTGAAGTTGTTGGCGGCGAAAGCGGGAAAGCCGCAGGTTTATCATGAAACCATCACGGTGGCTTTTCTTGCGCTGATCAACGAACGGCGGGCGGCCGGCGCCAACCAAACCTGGGCCGGTTTCAGAGCGAATAACGCGGATCTTTTCGAGAAACGTTGCCTTGAGAAATGGTACGGCGCCGAACAGCTCGGCACCGATTTGGCGCGGCGAACATTTTGCCTGCCTACACTTCCTCCAAAGCGGTTGGATCCGCGGCCGGTTTGACCCGCATCGCGAGGAAGGCGCCGAAAAGGAGAAGGCCCGCGCTCCAAAGTTGGGCGGGAGTGAGCCGTTCGCCGAAAAAGAGCGCAGACAATCCGAGAGCGCCGGCCGGGCAAATGAGCTGCAAGGTTTGGGAGAGCGCGACCCCGACTTTCTTGATCGCCACGTAATACAAAACGTGGGCGAGACTGATACAGGTGACGGCGGAAACGATGAGGATGAGGTTTACGCCGGCATCGACGTGCAACGGCGTCTCGATTTTTCCAAACCAAATCGTGAGGGGCAGGAGAAGCAGCGACGTGATGAAACTGACGATGCCGAAACTGCGGATTGGCCCGAGCATGGCGGACGGCCGTTTCACCAAGACGCTGTAGAGCGCCCAGCAAAAACTTGCGACGAAAGCAATGGCGAAGCCGCGCAACGGCATGGCGCCCGCCTGCCAACCCTCCTGAAAATAAACGACGCCGATCGCGCCGATGAGTCCGAGCGCGGTTCCCACCTGAAATTGCCACTGTCGAATGATGTGACGTTCTTCCGGAAAAAAAATCACCGCGAGCACCGCCGTGAAGATGACCGTGGAGCGGCCAAAGATCGCGTAAACGCCGGGGCCCATATGATAAAGCGCGACGGTTTGAGTGATCTGGTGAACGACATTGGGCAGCGACGGGATCAGGCAGGCAACAAACGCGGCTCGATTCAGCCGACCGCCTTTCGCCCGAAAGCGGAGGAAAACAAAAGGCAGCACCGCGAAGAACGCGACGAGGTAACGATAAAAGTTTTGCGACCACGGCTCGTAGTAGCGGATCAGGTAGAACTGGAAGAGCGACGGCGTGGACCAGATCACGACGGTCGCGAAAACGGCGAGATATCCGCTGGAAAAACCTTCTGCTTTTTTCGTCGTCATGGTTTGGCCGATGACCCGAGCGGATTCGAAACCGAGCAGCGCCTGCTTGCAATCGTTAAACGTCTCCATCTAATAGGCAGATCACAGACATGAAGACTTACAGAATCGGGACAGTGCTTATCGTTGCCATCGCCCTGGTCATCATTCCGGGGCAGAAATCCTTCGCGGCCAGGAAGCGGCAGCCAGCGCAACAGCAGCAATCGCAGACCAATGCGCGGCCGAATCCGAACGATCCCGGCGGCCATTCCGCCAAGGGTTTCGAGTTCGCCAAGAAAAAAGAATACGACAAGGCGATCGCCGAGTTCACTGAGGCCATCAATGCCGATCCGAAGGACGCGATGAATTATTTCAATCGCGCGACGGCCTATCGCGGCGCGGGCAAGATGGATGAAGCGCGCGCGGATTTCTCGAAAGCGATCGAGATGGCGCCGAACAACGCCTCAGCCTACGTGGGCCGCGGTGAAGTGCTTTTGCAGCAAAAGCAATGGGACGCGGCACAGGCCGATTTTGAGAAGGCGCTCCAAATTGCGCCGGACGATATTTCGGCCCGGCGCTTCAGCGCTTTTGTGTTCATGTCGAAAGGCGAATACGGAAAGGCGGTCGAAGCGTACGGAAAAGTGCTGGAGAAAGCGCCCAACGATGCGGCGGCGCTGGAACGGCGCGCGTTTGCTTACAAGAGCCTGAAGAAATTCAAAGAAGCGATCGACGATTACAGCAAGGTGATCGAGAAAACTCCCAAGGATCTGGAAACGTATCGGCGGCGTGCGACCGCTTACGTTCAGGCGGGCGACAGCCAGAAAGCGGCGAGCGATTACCAAACGATTCTCAAGATCAAGCCCGACGATGTGGATGCGCAGAGCCGGTTGAAGGCGCTGCAAACGCGCGCGAATGCATCGCCTGCGCCGACCGCTCCGCCGAGTTCGCCGGCCAAAGCGCCGTCGATGGCGCCGCCGGCTGCTTCGCCGCATTAGTTGTAGCCGCGATCGGTGATCGCGGTCGAGGATTCGATATTCACGGGTCCGGGATCAACGATCCCGGCTAAGCCGAATAAGCTTCCCGCGCGTTGTCGGCTGGTCTAAAAAGGCGACCCCGCAATCCACCTCATCCGAAGGACTAATATGAACAACCCAAAGAATTCGATCGCATCCCTGGCCGCCACGGTTCTGCTTTTCGCGACGGCGCACTGGGCATATGCCGCCGACCCGGCAGCGGCCGCGGCCCATGGCAACAAGGGGAATGAACTCGCGCAGGCGGCGAAATACGACGAAGCGATCGTCGAGTTCACGAAAGCGATCGAGCTGAGCCCGAGCGATCCCCGGCTCTACAATGATCGCGGCCGCGTCTATCGCGCGATGGCGAAATACACCGAAGCGATGGCCGATTTTGACAAGTCGGTGGGCCTCGCGCCCAAGAGCGAGACTGGTTATCTCGAGCGTGGCCAGACCCAGGTCATGCAGAACAAATTCGAAGAGGCATTGCCCGATTACAACAAAGGAGTCGAACTGGCGCCGACGAATCCCGTTTGCTACGACCGCCGCGGTTTCGCGTTTTACAACCTCCATCGCTACGAAGACGCGGTTAAAGATTACACCGCCAGCATCGAGAAACAGCCCGACAATCCGCTCACCTTCAACCGGCGCGCGGACGCCTATTACGCGATGAACCAGTTCGCGCCGGCGCTCGCCGACATCGAAGCGGCTTTGAAATTGAAGCCGGACGATTTCGATACGACGCAAAAGCTCGCCGTCGTCCGGGCGAAACTCGCCACGCCGAAACCCGTCGCGCAGAACACACCACCCCCGTCAACGCCGGAGCCCCCGCCGGCGCCGATGGATCCGCGGATAAAGATCGGCATCGGTGCCGGAGCGCTTATCGTGTTGATCATCATCATCGTGATGGTGTCGCGCCGAAAAAGCCGCGGGTATTGAGCGAACCAGAGCGTAGAAATTTCTTTGACACCCCCGACCGCGCTGCTAGCTTGCCGACGCTTTTTCGGAGAACGAGAGGAGTCCCAAGGTCGTTCGGAACGGAAGTTTAACGGCTCTGGGACTTTTACTTCTACGGGAAGCGCAACCGGTTCGCGCCGCGCAAGCGGAGCGAGCGAGCAATGAGAGGGAGCGGCCCATGTAGCTCAGTTGGTAGAGCACGTCCTTGGTAAGGACGAGGTCACCGGTTCAATCCCGGTCATGGGCTCCAGAAAACGAGCTCGGGACCGGACAGAAGAAAACAAAAGACGCAGTTAGTTTTTAAAAGAGGAAAATCAGATGGCTAAGGAAGCATTTAAACGCGACAAGCCGCACGTTAACGTCGGCACAATCGGTCACGTCGACCACGGCAAGACCACCCTCACCGCCGCGATCACAACCGTGCTCGCCAAAAAGGGCCAGGCCGAAGCGCGCGCCTACGATTCGATCGACAACGCGCCGGAAGAAAAAGAGCGCGGCATCACGATCAACACCGCCCACGTGGAATACCAAAGCGACAAGCGCCACTACGCCCACGTCGATTGCCCCGGCCACGCTGACTACGTCAAGAACATGATCACCGGCGCCGCGCAGATGGACGGCGCCATTCTCGTTGTGTCCGCGGCCGATGGCCCGATGCCGCAGACCGCCGAGCACATTCTGCTCGCGCGCCAGGTCGGCGTGCCCTCCATCGTCGTGTTCCTAAACAAGACCGACATGGTGGACGATCCCGAGCTTCTCGACCTCGTCGAAATGGAAGTGCGCGATCTGCTTAACAAATATGAATTTCCCGGTGACAAGATCCCGATCGTGAAGGGCAGCGCGGCGAAGGCGCTGGCCGCTGGGGATCCCACCCATCCCGATGCGAAATGCATTCTCGATCTCATCACGGCGGTGGATGATTACATCCCCGTCCCGGACCGGCCGATCGATCAGCCGTTCCTGATGCCGGTCGAAGACGTGTTCAACATTGAAGGCCGCGGCACCGTCGCGACTGGACGGGCCGAGCGCGGTATTCTCAAGAAGATGGAGGAAGTCGAAATCGTCGGCCTCAAGGACACAATGAAGACGACCGCGACCGACATCGAAATGTTCCGCAAGCTTCTCGACGAAGCCCGGGCGGGCGACAACGTCGGCGTATTGCTTCGGGGCGTGAAGAAGGAAGATGTCATGCGCGGGCAGGTCATTGCCAAGCCCGGCAGCATTACGCCGCACAAGAAATTCAAGGCGGAAGTCTACGTGCTGAGCAAGGAGGAAGGCGGCCGTCACACGCCGTTCTTCACGAATTATCGGCCGCAATTTTATTTCCGCACGACCGACGTGACCGGGACCGTCAAGCTCGCCGAGGGCGTGGAGATGGTCATGCCCGGGGACAACGTCTCGGTCGAAGTGGAATTGATCACGCCGATCGCGATGGAGAAGACCATCCGGTTCGCGATTCGCGAAGGCGGCAAGACCGTCGGCGCCGGTCGCGTTGCCGAGATTCTGGACTAGATTGATTGCGGATTTCGGAAATCGAATTGCGGAAAGGCAATCGAGAATCGAAAATCGAAAATCCAAAATTAGAAATAGGTCAGTAGCTCAATTGGTAGAGTAGCGGTCTCCAAAACCGTCGGTTGGGGGTTCGAGTCCCTCCTGACCTGGTTGCTTGAAGAAGGTTAAAGCGTTAAAAAAGTTGAAGCGTTACATCGTAGAATCTTTCCACCGCTTTAACGCTTCATCGCTTAAACGATTTAACGCCACCCAATGATCACAAAAACGAAAAATTTTTTCGGCGAAGTTCGCGCCGAGCTGGGAAAAGCATCGTGGCCTTGGGAATCGAAGGACAAAGGCATTCGGCGGTTCAAGGAGCTGACTGATTCCACGATGGTCGTGATCATCGCGATGCTGCTGCTCGGCGGCTTCGTCGCCGCCTTCGATTTCGTGATCATCAACTTCATTCACTACTTCACGCGTTTTCATTGATATGCCTTCGGTCCTCGCTCCCAAAGATCAGTGGTTCGTCGTCCACGTGCTCTCCGGCCAGGAGAACAAGGTCCGCGACAATATCGAGAAGCGCGTCAAGACCGAGGAAATGGGCGACGTGATTTTCGAAGTGCTCGTTCCGACTGAACGCGTGTCTGAAATCAAGCGCGGCAAGAAAAGCGAGACGACCCGGAAATTTTTCCCCGGCTATCTCATTGTGAACATGCACCTGCTCGACGAGAACAATCAGCTCGTCGGCAAGACCTGGTATTTCATTCGCGAGACGACGGGCGTGATCGGATTCGCCGGGACGAAGGACAAACCGATCCCGATGCGGAAAGCCGAAGTGGACAACATGCTGGCGCAAATGCGGGAGCGTGAAGAAAAGGTGAAGCCGAAGGTCAGCTTCGAAGTTGGCGAGACCGTGAAAGTGGCCGACGGCCCGTTCCAGAACCAGAACGGCATCGTCGAGGAAATTGATCCCGACCGCGGCAAGCTCCGCGTCTCCGTCACCATCTTCGGCCGCGCCACGCCGGTGGAACTGGAGTATTGGCAGGTGGAACGCGGCTAACGCCGCGAGTGTTAAGTATTAAGTTTTAAGTGTTAAGGGAGCGATCCGAGAGCACTTAAAACTTAACCCTTAAAACTTAAAACTTTATGAAAGAAGTTGTTGCTCAGATCAAGTTGCAGATTCCCGCCGGACAGGCGAATCCCGCGCCGCCCGTCGGCACCGCGCTCGGACCGCGCGGCGTTAACATCATGGCGTTCTGCAAAGAATTTAACGCCGCCACCCAGAAACAGGCGGGCGACATCCTCCCCGTCGTCATCACGGTCTTCAAAGACAAGTCGTTTACCTTCATCACCAAGAGCCCGCCCGCCGCGGTCCTCTTGAAGAAAGCCGCGAACATCGCCGCCGGCTCGAAAGAGCCGAACAAGACGAAGGTCGGCAAAGTCACCCGGAAACAGGTCATGGAGATCGTGAAGACGAAGGCCAAAGATCTGAATTCGCGCAGCGACGAAGCCGGCTTCCGCGTCATCGCCGGCACCGCCCGCCAAATGGGCCTCGAGATCGTCGATTAGTTCGGTCGCCGGACTTATGCCTCCAGAGCTCGCTCCCGAAGTGGAGCAGCAAATTCTTGCGCGCGAGCGATTACGTTTGCTCGCCCTGGGCTATTACATCAAGGGCGCGATTGGCGCGGTCTTCATTTCGTTCCTTCTCTTTCACTTCTTCTTTCTCCTGGGCTTTTCATTCATGCCGGAATCGGCGTGGAACCCGCCGGCCAAGGCTGCGACAACCGCCCAATCACCCCCGAGGTTGCCGTCGCTTTCGCCAACACCAACACCCGCGCCGGTTAATCAGGCGCCGCCCGCGATGGTGCTTCGGATTTTTGCAGCCGTGATCGGCCTAATCATTTTGCTGGGCTGGACGTTTGGCGCGTTAACCATTTACGCCGGGCGTTGTGTTCAGAAACGCACCCATCGCGTTTTCATTTATGTCATGGCGGCTTTGAATTGCGCTCTCCTGCCCTGGGGAACCCTGCTGGGCGTTTCAACATTTCTCTTCCTGCAATCGCCGGCCGGTCAGGCCGAATTTTCCCGCGCCGAGAACTCTTGAGCGGCGCCCAAGATTATCGGTTATGGTTGCTCAGGCGCGCCGAGGTATTCCCAGCGTTGCAACGCGATCGGGACGTTGCCGTTTTTCCAGACGAAATCGTGGAAGGCGCGAAGATTGAATTTCTCGCCCTGCTGCATCCGCGCTTCGGCGAGAAATCTTGTGATCTGAAGTTTGCCGATCTGATAGCTGATCGCCTGACCGGGAGCGGTTGAAAACGAGATCGCTTCCTGGCGAGCTGTGCCCGCGTCCATGGGAACTTTTTCTTCCAGATACTTGGCCGCTTGTTCGAGTGTGAACTCTCCGAGCGCTAGTTTCACGTCGACTTCGACACGAAGCGCGCGCAGCCGCATGAAATTGTAAATGATCTCGCGGGTATGCGGACTGTCGTCGAACAAACCGGCCTGGAGCATCATTTCTTCCGCGTAAAACCCGATGCCTTCATTCGCGCCGGAGTCGTAATAATGCCGCCGGATCGGGTCTTCGTGTTTCCAGGAAAGACAAAGCTGGAAATAATGTCCGGGGATTCCTTCGTGGACCGTGATCGGGCGCGGATCTTGCGCGGTCGCGCGCCAAAAGTAACCGAGATTCCCCGTCGGCGGATCCACGTAGCGAACGCAACTTTCTTTGAGCCGCGAGGCGGAAGTGAAGTCGTCGGTTTCGCCGAATCCTTCGAGGGCGTGCAAATATTCCGGCATCGGCCGCAGCGTGTAATGCTGCACCCAATCGGGAACGCTAAGAATCCCATGCTTCTCGAGGAACTCGCGGATCGATAATTCTTTTGCGGCTGCGTCCTTGATCCAGCTGTCGGTATCCGCCGGTAGCTTCAATGGCGGGACGTTGCGGTTGCGTTCCTGTTCGTATCCTTCGAAGGCGACGGCGCGATTCCATTCCTGGCGGCCCATGGCGAGCAGCTCTTCGGGCACGTAGGGAGCCAGCGCGATATTCTGGAGGAAGAAAACATAGGCATCGCGACCAAGCGCGGTTTCCTTCGGGAGGGAAGGCAAACGTTCCTTCAGCCGCGCTCGAAAATGTTCGAGCGCATCCGCGGCTCGGCCAGTCGCCTCGTTTAACTCCTTTTCACTAAGCGTGGTCGCCGGCCGCAGGGAAACAGCCATCGTGCGCAAGCGTTCCCGCACGCCTTCGAGCGCCTGAATGGCGACGGTTGCGAACGGGGCCGGCGGCTTGGCCAGATTCGCTTCTCCCTGCTGCAGGATCGCGGGAATATTTTCGATCCGGATGAGGAGTCCCCGGCTGTCCTCCGCGTCGTAAGGCCCGGGCACGGTGAGCGCTTCGACGACCGGGGTGAGCGTCTGTTCAATATAAAAGGTCGGGTCGCGTTTCCAGCGCGGGTTGAGATCCAGCTCCCATTCCACCCGCGCTAACGCGGAACCTATCAACCGATAATCGACCTTCCACGCGATCGGCCCTGCCTTCGGATCGATTTTTCTCCAGCGCGCTACGAACTCAGTAAGCTCTTGGCCGCGTTGGTCGATCGCGGCCCGGGACCAATCGCGAGTTCCGCCGGGCCGCTCGATTCGATTCACGTCATCGCCCGTGAACGGCGCATTTTTTGCCCGCCATTTCCAAAAATCGTCTGCCAGTTTGCCGAGAGAGTCGGTTTGAATCGCAGCGCTGGCGGTCGCTGCCAGCGATGCGACGGCTAATGCAAAAACGCCGATTTTCATCATTGGAGTTTCGCGAATGAAAAGAAATCGGAACAGCCAAATCGAGGCTGCAGCTTCTGTTGTTGTAGCGACGCGCCTTGCTTTTGTTCTCCGAATTTCATATTCGAAGTCATGAAGAATTTCCTTCGCTTTTCCTCGGCGCTCTTTGTGTTCTCCGTGGTAATCCTTTCGGCTTTCGCGGCCGATCCAGCGACCATCGCCCTGAAAGCAGCTCGCCTTTTCGACGGCAAATCGAAAGCGCTCGTCGCGAACGGCGTTGTGATCGTCCAGGGCGACAAGATCGTAGACGCGGGCAGCAATCTCCCGATCCCGCAAGGCGCGCAAGTGATCGACCTTGGCGACGCCACGCTTTCGCCCGGTTTCATGGACGCGCATACCCATCTCACCCTCGATTTCTCGGGCAACTATAACGATCGCCGGCTGAAAGAGGTGGATCTCAACGTTTCCGAACAGGCAATCATCGCGACGACACGTGCCCGGGCCACCGTCGAGGCCGGCTTCACCACCGTGCGCGATCTCGGCAGCCGTTTTGTCGGCAGCAAAGAATTCGTCGACGTCGCCCTGCGGAACGCGATCAATCACGGCGTCATTCCCGGCCCCCGAATGCTCGTCGCCACATATGGAATTGGTGCGACCGGCGGGCACTTCGATCCCACCAGCGGTTTCCGCGACATGCTCTTCGGCCGAGAACCCGATTACAGCGAAGGCATTGCCGATGGTCCCGATGCGATTCGGAAAGCCGTTCGCTTCGAAGTGAAGAACGGCGCCGATGTGATCAAGGCCGCTGTTTCCGGTGGCGTTCTCTCACTCGCCGACGAAGTGGACACGCCACAATTCACTCCCGCCGAAATTGCGGCGTTAGTCGATGAGAGCCATCGGCTCCGCAAAAAGGTCGCCGTCCATTGTCACGGCGATCAAGCCGCGAAGGATGCGATCGAAGCGGGCGTCGATTCGATCGAGCACGGCTCATTTCTAAAACCTGAAACGCTTCAGCTCATGAAAACCAAAGGCACCTATCTCGTGCCGACGTTGATGGCCACCGAATGGATCCTCGGCAAACTCGATTCCTATCCGCCCGTCTTACAAGCCAAAGCCAAAGCCGCCGGCGCCGCGCGCACCGAGATGTTCCGCAACGCCGTCAAACTCGGATTGAAGATCGGCCTCGGCACCGACGCCGCCGTTTATCCGCACGGTCAGAACGCGAAAGAATTCAAACTGATGGTCGATCTTGGAATGCCGCCCATCGAAGCCCTCCGCGCCGCCACTTCTTCCGACGCCGACCTCCTCGGCATTTCCGCCAAGGTCGGCACGTTGGAAAAAGGCAAACTCGCCGACATCGTCGCGATGCCTGGCGATCCCACCACCGACATCACCGCCACCGAACGTGTTTCCTTCGTGATGAAGGAAGGCAAGATCGTTAAGAACGCTTCGAAGCCTTGAGATAAATCATCGGCTGGCGACGCGCACGGCGAGCTTTACCGAATCGCTGCCGTGTCCGATGTAGTAAAGCTCCGCCCCGCCGGCCCCGTAAATTGGGTAGAGCGTGTAGGGCGATCCTGCGAAGACGACCGGATGTTTGCGATCGATCGACATGCTGCGCGTGGTCGAGTGCGATGACACCGCGATGTAGTCGCCGATCATGTGGGAATCGTCCTTGAGATCGCCGCCGAGATAAGGAACGAGGCGCCTACTGTGAAAATAGGGAAGCGCAGTGCGCGGACCTGTCCCGAGGACGCCAACGTAGTAGGCGACATCAGTGTAGGTGCGGATGGGGTCGACGATGACAGGTTCGATAATGTTTTCGCCGGCGTAACGGTAGATGTTAAAGGCGAATTCGTAATCGGGACCGCCCCATTGACTCAGGTTAATTGGATGGCCGGCGGTGACGTCAAAGACCTGGAGGTTTTCGCTCGGGGATTCGCGATCCGGTTCGGGGGGCTGCGCGATTTTCGGGGCGGGTGCCTTGGTTTCAGTGGCGGCGATATCGGTTGAGGAAGCGATGAGCGTGGAACTGCGAAGCGATTGGATCAGAGAATCGCTGGCGCCTTGAGATTTCAAGGCGGACTCCTGTTGCGCCGTGAGCGCTTTGGCGAGCTTGCGCTCCTTGACTTCGTTAAGGATCGATTTGTCGGTTTCTTTGGCGCGGACCCAGAGAGAAACTTCGTTGAAATTCAACGGAGCAGCGAGGGCGGTGAATGCTCCGGCTAAAACAGTGATAGCCGTAACGAGTATAATTTTCGTGGAGTGCATGCCGCTGGTTTAGCAGTTCGGCTTTTCGATTGGCAACGCAAATTCTGGGTCAGGAAACAGCGCGCCAAGGCCGTCACCGTTTACTTGACAATTTGACGATGAAGTGGCATATGCGGCGTCCCGCCCAAGGTGGGCCGGGCAAAGCAGGAGAGCACGGGGCTCGCAGGCACTGCACAAAATCATGCAACAGAATCGTAGCAAACGTTATCGCGCGGCCGCCGAGCAGGTGGACCGCAACAAGGCTTACAATCTTAACGAGGCGGTTTCCGCTTTGAAGAAGATGCCGCCGACGAAATTCGATCAGACCGTCACGGTGTCGTTCCGGCTCGGGGTCGATCCGAAGCAATCGGACCAGATGGTTCGTGGCACCTGTCCGTTGCCGCACGGAAGCGGGAAACAAGTGCGTGTGTTGGTTTTTGCAGAAGGCGCGGCAGCCAAGGCGGCAAAGGACGCCGGCGCGGAATATGTCGGGTTCAAGGACATGATCCAGAAATGCCAGGAAGGTTTTCAAGATTTCGATGTCGCGGTGGCCACGCCCGCGGCGATGGCGGAAGTGCGCAAGCTCGGCAAGGTCCTCGGTCCGCGTGGCCTGATGCCGAATCCGAAAACCGGAACAGTGACCGACGACACGGCGAAAGCGGTGGGGGAAGTGAAAGCAGGCCGCGTCGAGTTCAAACTGGATAAGAACGGCAACGTGGCGGTGCCGGTCGGCAAATTTTCATTTGCGGAGAATCAATTGGTCGAGAACGGGACGGCCGTGATCGAGGCGGTCGTTCGCGCGCGTCCGGCGACAGCGAAAGGCCGGTTCGTCGAAGGCGTTACCCTGAGCGCGACGATGACACCGGGAGTGCACATCGATCCATCGCCTTACATTACTGTTTAACGGGAGCCAATCGCCATGAGACCAGAAAAAGCATCAATCGTTTCGGATCTTTCGGAGAAGCTCAACCGTTCGCCGTTCCTGCTCGTGACCGATTACAAGCAGATGAAGGTGGACCAGTTTGGCGAGCTGCGGAATCGGCTCGCGCCTGCTGGCGCGGAAGTACGCGTAGTGAAGAACAGCTTTTTGAAGCGCGCGATGGCCGACTCCGGAATGCCGGATGTCGCGGACAAACTGACCGGGCAGACCGCGATCGTGATGGGCCAGAAGGATGTCGCGCCAGTGGCGAAGATCCTGAAGTCGTTCGCGGCGGAATTTAAAATTGCGGCGCTGAAGATCGGCGTCGTGAACAAGGCGGTGATGTCGACGTCGGATGTCGAGGCGTTGGCGGAACTTCCGTCGCGCGAAATCCTGCTGGCGCAGTTGCTTGGATTGCTGCAAACGCCGGCTACGCGATTGGTTCGAATTTTGAATGAACCGGCGGCGGCGTTTGCGCGATTGCTGAAAGCGAAAGGCGACAAGGGCGATGCAGCGCCCGCAGCGGAACCGAAGAAAGAGGAAGCGCCTGCGGCACCCGTAGCTGAAGCCGCTCCTGCAGCAGAATCAACCACAGAAGGAACCCCGGCAGCGGAACCAGCCGCCGGTTAACGAAAAATTTCGCGACGCCGCGATGGCCGAGCGAGCAACCAAAAACAACGTCCGGTTCCGCGGCTGCGGGACGTAATTCTTCGGAAGCTTCCGAAGGCGGCGCATGAGAGGAAAATAAAATGGCAGATACAAATACAATCGTGGAGCAACTCAGCGGCCTGACCGTTCTCGAGATTGCTGGTCTGGTGAAGCAGCTCGAAGAAAAATGGGGCGTAAGCGCGGCGGCGCCGGTGGCAGCGGTCGCGGCTCCTTCAGCGGGCGCGGGTGGCGGTGCCGCTCCGGCGGCAGCGGAAGAGAAGACCGCCTTCGAAGTCATCCTGAAAGAAATGGGCGCGAACAAAATCGGCGTGATCAAGGAAGTGCGCGGCGCGGTGCCGGGCCTCGGCCTGGCGGAAGCCAAGGCGCTTGTCGAAGGCGCTCCCAAGACCATCAAGGAAGGCGTGACCAAGGCGGAAGCCGAAGAGATCAAGAAAAAGATCGAAGCGGCCGGCGCCAAGGTCGAGATCAAGTAGCGGATCGACCGCTTTGCTCGGAATTTAGTGGGACGCGCGAAAGCGCGTCCCACTCCGAGCGGACGCGGAAAAAAGCTTGCGCGGCTTCGGCCGCTGTGTCAGAACTTTTAGCGTTAGAGCAGTCGGAATATTTTCAAACTCACAACTGACGGACAAAATTTAAAGAGGCAACAAAACGGTGGCGTCTCAATTTGACGGCCCCCGATTTGCTGCTATTTTTGCGCTCCTTGCTCGCGGCTTGAGAGCGTGAGCTGTCATTTCGACATCCTGTGAGCGGACGGGGTGTCGTTAACAACCGCGAAGATTGGCCTAGTAACTTATGTCGGAACGTAATTCGGAACGTATCTACTTCGGAACCATCAAGGAAGGCATCGAGCCTCCAAACCTTATCGAGGTTCAACTCAACTCTTACGTCGATTTTCTCCAGAAAGACGTCCCGTTCTCGAAGCGGAAAAATTCCGGACTCCAGGCGGTGTTCAAGGAAGTGTTCCCGATCGAGAGCTACGATGAAAAGGCGACCCTCGATTTTTCTCATTACGAGATCGGCGAACCGAAGCTGACGGCGCTGGAAGCGCAGCGCGAAGGCCAGACGTTCAGCGCCCCGCTCCACGTGACGTTCCAGCTCCGCGAGGAGAAGGGGACCAAGGAAGAGAAAGTTTACATGGGCGAGATCCCGCTCATGACGCCGCAGGGGACATTCGTCATCAACGGTGCGGAGCGCGTCGTCGTTTCGCAGCTCCATCGTTCGCCGGGCATCGCGTTCGAATCGAGTGTCCATTTGAATGGCAAAGTGCTCTACAGCTTCCGGATCATCCCGGACCGCGGGTCGTGGATCGAAGTGCAATTCGACACGAGCGATCTGCTTTACATCTATCTCGATCGCCGCAAACGCCGGCGGAAATTCCTCGCCACCACTTTCCTCCGAGCCCTCGGTTACGGCCCCGACGAGGAAGTGATCAAACTTTTTTACAACATCGAGACGCTGAAGCTGAGCGAGAAGCTCGGCGAAGAAGAGCTCGCGACCAAAGTGCTGATCGCCGACGTGCTCGACGGCGAAGTGACTGTCGCGCGCGCTTTCGAGCCGCTCACGGCGGCGACCGTTCGCCAGATCATGGGTCTCGGTCACAAAGATGTGAAAGTGATCGACATTTCCCACGATGACACCGTCGTGAAGGCGCTGAAGAAAGATCCGGCGCACGACCAGGAAGAGGCGCTCAAGGACATCTATCGTAAGCTGCGCCCCGGCGATCCGCCGACGGTCGCGAACGCGAAGGCGCTCCTGAAACGGCTCTTTTTCGATCCGAAGAAATACGACCTGGGTCGAGTTGGCCGTTACAAGATCAACCAGAAGCTCGGCATCGACGTCGATCTCGGCGAGCGCATCGTTACCGACAAGGATTTCATCGGCGCGATCAAATACCTGATCAATCTGCGACGCGGCGAAGGCACGCTGGATGACATCGATCACCTCGGCAGCCGCCGCGTTCGAACGGTGGGCGAACTGCTCGCGAACCAGTGCCGCGTCGGTCTTGCGCGGACGGAGCGTCTCGTGAAGGAGCGCATGACGCTGTTCGACATCAACATCGACGGTATGACGCCCCAGAAGTTGATCAATCCCAAAGCGCTCAGCGCGGTGATTCGCGATTTCTTTGGCCGTTCGCAGCTCTCGCAGTTCATGGATCAGACCAACCCGCTCGCGGAGCTGACGCACAAGCGCCGGCTCTCTGCCCTCGGGCCGGGCGGTCTTTCGCGCGATCGCGCGGGATTCGAAGTGCGTGACGTGCATCCGTCGCATTACGGACGCATTTGCCCGATCGAGACGCCGGAAGGTCCGAACATCGGTCTCATCAGCTCGATGAGCACGTTCGCGCGAATCAACGAATTCGGTTTCATCGAAACGCCTTACCGCAAGGTGGAGAAAGGCCGCGTGATCGATCAGATCGATTATCTGACCGGCGATCGCGAAGAGAATTTCCTCGTGGCCCAGGCGAATGCGCCGATGGACGCGAAAGGACATTTCACCGGCGAAAAGGTTTCAGTCCGTTATCGCGGTGACTTTTTGGAAGTCGAGCCGTCGAAGGTCCACTACATGGATGTGTCGCCGAAGCAGCTCGTCTCGGTTGCGGCTGGCCTGATTCCATTTCTCGAGCATGACGACGCGAACCGCGCGCTGATGGGTTCGAACATGCAACGCCAGGGCGTGCCGCTGATTGTCTCCGAATCGCCTCTGGTGGGCACCGGTTTAGAAGGCAAAGTTGCGCGCGATTCGCACGCGGTCCTGATCGCGACCGAGAGCGGCAAGGTCGCATCCGTCACCGCGGAACAAATCGTCGTGACGAAGGACGGCCACATGCCGGAAGGCAAACGCAAGATCAAGACGGATGTCGAAGAGGGCATCCACGTTTACGAGCTGCGGAAATTCATGCGCTCGAATGCGGGTACGTGCGTGAACCAGAAGCCGATCGTGAAGAAAGGCCAGCACGTGAAGAAGGGCCAGGTCATCGCGGACGGTCCGAACACCGACCACGGCGAACTCGCCCTCGGCCGGAACGTTCTCGTCGCGTTCATGCCCTGGAACGGTTACAACTTCGAAGACGCCATCATGATCTCGGAGAAGGTCGTGAAGGAGGACATCTATACCTCGATTCACATCGATGAATTTGAGATCGGCGCGCGCGACACGAAGCTCGGGCCGGAAGAAATCACGCGGGACATTCCGAACGTCAGCGAAGAAGCACTGAGGAATCTCGGGCCGGACGGCGTGGTGCGCGTCGGCGCGGAAGTGAAGCCGGGCGATATTCTCGTCGGCAAGATCACGCCGAAGAGCGAGACCGAGCTGGCGCCGGAAGAGCGTTTGCTTCGCGCAATCTTCGGTGAAAAAGCGGCCGACGTTAAAGACACGTCGCTCACCGTTCCCTCGGGAACGTATGGCATCGTGATGGATGTCAAAGTCTCGTCGCGCCATGAAGTGTCGCGCGAGAAGCTGACGCCGTCGGAAACGAAACGGCAGCTCAAGACGATCACGGAAGATAACCGGAAGAAAAAAGAAGAGCTGACCGAGCAATTGACCGATTCGCTCTCCAACATCCTGTTGGGAGAAAAAATTCCGCTCGACGTGGTGAACGCCGAGACCGGCGAGATCATCATCCCGGCAAACCGCAAGATCACGAAGACGCTGCTGCGGAAACTGGCGACGGTTTACGATCACATCGAGATCGATCCCTCTCCGATCCGGAACAAGATCCGCGAGATCATCGCTTCCTACGAACACAAGTTCGCGGAGCTGGAACTGGAGCGGGAACGTTCGATGGACCGCGTCGAAAGCGGTGACGACATCGATCCCGGCATCATCAAGCAGGTGAAAGTTTTCATCGCCAGCAAGCGCAAGCTCAGCGTTGGCGACAAAATGGCGGGCCGCCACGGCAACAAGGGTGTGGTCGCGCGGATCGTGCCGGAAGAAGACATGCCGTTCCTGCCGGACGGGACTCCGGTCGAGATCGTGTTGAATCCGCTCGGCGTGCCGAGCCGTATGAACGTCGGCCAGGTTCTCGAAACCCACCTTGGTGTCGCCGCGAAAGCGCTCGGCTTCAAGGTCGCGACTCCGGTGTTCGACGGAATCGCGGAATCGAAAATCCGCGAATATCTGAACGACGCGAAGAAGAAAGACGGCTTTACCTGGGTGCAGGAAAACGGCAAGGCGCGGTTGTTCGACGGCCGGACTGGCGATGCCTTCGATCAGGAAGTGGTCGTCGGCTACATCTACATGATGAAGCTCGGCCACCTCGTGGCGGATAAGATTCACGCCCGCGCGGTCGGCCCGTATTCGCTCGTCACGCAGCAGCCGCTCGGCGGCAAGGCCCAATACGGTGGCCAGCGTTTCGGCGAAATGGAAGTGTGGGCGCTCGAAGCGTACGGCGCGGCTTACACCTTGCAGGAACTGCTCACGGTGAAGTCGGACGACGTGCAGGGTCGCACGCGAATCTACGAGTCGATCGTCAAAGGCGACAACTCGCTCGAGGCCGGGACACCGGAATCTTTCAACGTGTTGATCAAGGAAATGCAGTCGTTAGGCCTCGACGTCAAAGTCGGCGGCCAGGCGCCCAGCACTTTCCTGGAAAACGTGGCGTAAATTTTTTCAAACAAATCTCTCTTTAATAAATGAACGAACATTCCTGGCGGGAACTAGTCGGTGAAGAACGCGCGGTCGGCTTCGACCAGGTGGCGATCGGGGTCGCTTCCTCGGACACGATGCGGTCGTGGAGCAAAGGCGAAGTCAAGAATCCGGAGACGATCAACTACCGGACTTTCAAGCCCGAGAAGGGCGGTTTGTTTTGCGAACGAATTTTCGGGCCGACCCGGGACTGGGAATGCTCGTGCGGAAAATACAAGCGGATCAAGCACAAGGGCGTGATCTGCGATCGATGCGGCGTGGAAGTCACACTGGCGCGCGTTCGCCGCGAGCGGATGGGCCACATCGAATTGGCGGTGCCGGTTTCGCACATCTGGTTCTACAAGTGCATGCCGTCGCGCCTCGGCCTGATGCTGGACATGAGCGCGCGGCAGCTCGAGCGCGTCATCTATTACGAGGATTACATTGTCATCGATCCGGGCAAGACGCCGCTGACGAAAACGCAGCTCTTGAACGAAGTCGAGTATCGCGAAGCGCAGGAACAGTACGGCGAGGATTTTGTCGCCGGCATGGGCGCAGAAGCGGTGAAGAAACTTCTCTCCGAGATCAACCTCAACAAGCTCAACAAAGAGCTCGAAGAGGCGATGGGGAACACAAAGAGCAAACAGATTCGCAAGAAATTGGCGAAGCGTTTGAAGCTCGTCCAGGGCTTCGCGTCATCGCACGCGCGGCCGGATTGGATGGTGCTCGATGTTCTGCCGGTGATTCCGCCGGACTTGCGTCCGCTCGTTCCGCTCGAAGGCGGACGGTTCGCGACCTCGGACCTGAACGATTTGTATCGCCGCGTCATCAACCGGAACAACCGGTTGAAGAACCTGCTTCAGCTTAAGACGCCGGACGTCATTATCCGCAACGAAAAGCGCATGCTCCAGGAAGCGGTCGACGCATTGTTCGACAACGGCCGTCACGGCCGCGCGGTCACGGGCGCAGGCAATCGTCCGCTGAAATCGCTCAGCGACATGCTCAAGGGCAAAGGCGGCCGGTTCCGCCAGAACCTGCTCGGCAAACGCGTCGATTACTCGGGTCGTTCTGTCATCGTGATCGGGCCGGAGCTAAAGCTGAATCAGTGCGGCTTGCCGAAGAAAATGGCGCTCGTGTTGTTCGAGCCGTTCATCATTCGCCGGCTGAAAGATCTCGGCTACGTCCACACGGTCCGGAGCGCGAAGAAAATGAT
>Ga0137407_10000054_pt1 | contig 96356 bp, 94 predicted proteins | sample CZOMad2_2_16fung_FD_108410 | JGI IMG/M metagenome (GOLD analysis project Ga0137407, IMG submission 108410) | Vadose zone soil fungal communities from Angelo Coast Range Reserve, California, USA - CZOMad2_2_16fungal (Illumina Assembly) | ecosystem: Environmental > Terrestrial > Soil > Vadose... | reverse complement strand
GACGTTTATCTGCTGTTTTGCCTCGGCCATGGCGACGCCTGGCCGGCCGGCGATCTCGCCGTGCAGGAAGCGGTGAAAATCGGACTTGGGCTGAAGAGGCGCCCGACCGCGAAAGAGATGGCCCCGCTGGCGGAGCCGTGGCGCCCGATGCGCGGCGCAGCGGCTCATCTGTGGTGGGCCTATTACCGGGCGATCAAGAAGCGCGAAGGTGTGATCGGAGCAAAAGAAAAAACCAAGACCGCCAAAGCCGCGGGAGTGTTGCGGTGAGGCAGGTCTATCTCGACACGCTCAGCGGGCATATTCCGCCGGAGCAGGGCCATATGCTGTCGGTGGCGGGCTGACCCGCTTTCTGCGTGATTGCAAAGGGTATAGCGTTGCGGTCGAGGAACGCCGCGAAAGACGGCCGAAGCGAGGTCGCCCATGCTGGACAGGACAGACGACGTCTCGATATCAGCCGAAAACTGGCTGGCGCACTTCGAAAGCGCGCTCGCTAGCCCCGGCGGCGGCTCACTGAAGACCCTGTTTCATCCCGACAGCTATTGGCGGGACGTGCTGGCGCTGAGCTGGAACCTGCAGACCATCAACGGCGCCGAGGCCATCCTGGAAGAGCTGCAAGGCCTTAGCCGCCGCACCCAACCCCGCCATTTCAGAATCGACCCCGATCGCGCTGCGCCGCGCCGCGTTACCCGCGCCGGCACCGACACCATCGAAGCGATTTTCAAGTTCGAGACCACCCAAGGCCGCGGCAGCGGCATATTGCGGCTGATCCCCGATGCCACTGACGGCAACGAGCTCAAAGCCTGGACGCTTCTCACCGCGCTCGACGAATTGAAGGGGTTTGAGGAGCGGCTCGGGTCGGCGCGGCCGCGGGGCCAATCCTACTCGCGCGACTTTCGCGGACCCAACTGGCTCGATCAGCGGAAGGAAGCGGCCGCCTATGCCGACCGCGATCCGGTCGTTCTGGTGGTCGGCGGCGGACAGGCCGGACTTTCGATCGCGGCACGCTGCAAGCAGCTGCAGATCGATTCGCTGATCGTCGACCGCGAGGCGCGCATCGGCGACAATTGGCGCAAGCGTTACCACGCGCTGACCCTGCACAATCAGGTGCAGGTCAATCACCTGCCCTATATGCCATTTCCACCGAATTGGCCGGTCTATATCCCCAAGGACAAGCTCGCCAACTGGTTCGAGGCCTATGTCGAGGCCATGGAGCTGAACTACTGGACCGCGACCACGTTCGAGAGCGGCGCTTATAACGAGGCTGAAGGACGCTGGTCGGTGGTGCTGCGCGGCGCCGACGGCAGCCAACGCACGATGCATCCACGGCATGTGGTGATGGCGACCGGCGTCAGCGGCATTCCGAATCTGCCGGAACTGCCAACGCTCAAGAAATTCACCGGCACCGTTTTGCACTCCAGCCAGTACAGCGATGCTGAAGACTGGAAGGGCAAAAAGGCGCTTGTGATCGGCACCGGCAATAGCGGCCACGACATTGCGCAGGACCTGTATTCGAGCGGCGCCAAGGTGACGCTGGTTCAGCGCAGCCCGACCCTGATCACCAATATCGAACCATCGGCGCAACTCGCCTATGCGACTTATAATGAAGGAACGCTTGAGGATAACGACCTGATCGCGACTTCCATGCCGCTTACGCTTGCGAAGAGAAGCCACGTGATGCTGACCGAACAATCGAAGAAATTCGATCAGGAATTGCTCGAAGGGCTCGCGCGGATCGGTTTCAAGCTCGATTACGGTGACGGCGGCACCGGCTGGCAGTTCAAGTACCTCACCCGCGGCGGCGGCTATTATTTCAACGTCGGTTGCTCCGATCTGGTCGTGCAGGGCGAGATCGGACTTAGGCAATTTTCCGATATCGAATCCTTTGTCGCCGATGGCGCGCGGACGAGGCGCGGCGAGACGCTTGCCGCCGATCTGATCGTGCTGGCGACCGGCTACAAGCCGCAGGAGCATCTGGTGCGCCAACTGTTCGGCGAACAAGTGACCGAGCGCGTCGGCCCGATCTGGGGATTCGGCGACGGGCACGAATTGCGCAACATGTACACCCGCACGCCCCAACCGGGCCTATGGTTCATCGCCGGCAGTCTGGCGCAGTGCCGCATCAATTCGAAATATCTGGCGCTGCAGATCAAGGCGATTGAGGAGGGGTTATTGCCTAGGGGCGTGCGCTCTTCCCCTCTCCCCTTGCGGGAGAGGGTGGCTGAGATGCGAAGCATCGAAGACGGGTGAGGGGTCTCTCTCCGCGGATGCAGACCCCTCATCCGCCCACGATACTTCGTATCGTGGGCACCTTCTCCCACAAGGAGAGAAGGAAGAAAGAAAGCACATATGCCAGTCATTCTCGGCTCAGGTGAGCATCGCTACCGCGTGGTGGAGAACTGGGCGAAGCTGCCGGACGGTTGGAATCTCACCGACGTTGCTTCCGTTGCGGTCGACAGCAAGGATCGCGTCTACGTCTTCAATCGCGGCGCCCATCCGATGGTCGTGCTCGACCGCGAGGGCAATTTCGTCCGAAGCTGGGGCGAAGGCCTGTTCAGCCGCGCGCATGGGCTGCACATCGACGCGGACGATCATCTCTACTGCACCGATGACGGCGACCATACGGTGCGGAAATGCACCACCGACGGCAAGGTGCTGCTGACCATTGGCATCCCCAACAAGCCCACGCCATTCATGAGCGGCGAGCCGTTTCACCGCTGCACCCACACCGCACTGTCGCCGAAGGGTGAGATCTATGTCTCGGACGGCTACGGCAACGCCTGCGTGCACAAATATACGCCCGACGGTCGACTGATAAAAAGCTGGGGCGAGCCGGGCAGTGATCCCGGCCAATTCAATATCGTCCACAACATCGCAACCGACGACGACGGTTTTGTCTATGTCGCGGACCGCGAGAACCATCGGGTCCAGGTGTTCGACGGCAACGGCAAATACGAGGCGCAGTGGAACAATCTGCACCGGCCCTGCGCGCTGCACTGCTGCGGCGGCCGGCAGCCGAATTTTATCATCGGCGAGCTCGGCCCCGGCATGCCGGTCAATCGCAAGGGGCTGAATTTGGGCCCGCGCCTGACCATCGTCGACGCCAAGGGCAAGCGCATCGCGCGGCTTGGCGGCGAAACCGGCCCCGGCCTGGAGATCGGCAAATTCCTCGCGCCGCACGGCGTCGCGCTCGATTCCAAAGGCGCCATCTATGTCGGCGAGGTCGGCGTCACCAACTGGAGCACGAGTTTTCCGGACACGCCGATGCCGGCGGTGGTTCGCTGCCTCCAGAAGCTGGAGCGGGTGGCCACCTCTTAACTGCCGGTTAGCGCGAGGCCGCCTGCCGGTACAAACTTCTGTTCATTCCGCCTTGAGGTTGGACGCCTTGATGATCGGCCACCACCGCTCCATCTCGGCTTTTTGAAATGCCCGCAGGGTTTCGGGCGCTTGCTGGTCGCGCGGCGAAATTTGAATGCCGAGGTCCGCGAAACGCCTCTCGACCGAGGGATCGGCGAGCACCTGCCTCAGGGTGGCGTTCAGCCTGTCGACAATATCCTTCGGCGTGCCCTTCGGCACCCAAAGTCCATACCAGAGCGAGGCAACGAAGCCTTTGAGACCTGCTTCGTCCGCCGTCGGAATATCGGGTGACGAAGGCAGCCGCGCTTTACCCGTGACGGCAAACGGCTTGATGCTGCCGGTTGCAACCAGCGATCTGAAATTCGACGCCGGCTCGATCATGAAATCGATCTGTCCCGCCAGCAGATCCCGCATAGCCGGCGCATTGCCGCGATAAGGCACGAATTGAAACTTGGTCGCGGTCTCCTTTTGAAACGAGATCCCGGCGAGATGGCCGGTCGCGCCGACGCCGGCAATTCCGACCGACGCCTTGTCGGGATTGGCCTTGAGATAGGCAATCAATCCCCTCAGATCGTCTGCCGGAAGGCTGTTCCGGCCGACGATCAACAACGGTTCGCTTCCAATCTCGATAACCGGTTCGAGATCCTTCAACAGATCGAACGGCAGGGCGTAAAGGCCGCCGGTGAGCATGTGCGTGGTCGACGTGCCGATGCTGAGCGTGTAGCCGTCGGCGGGCGCGCGAACCGCGCGGCCGACGCCGATGCTGCCGGCAGCGCCTGCGACGTTCTCGATGATGATGGATTGCCCGAGAATTCCCCGCATCTGCTCGGCCAGATATCGCGCCAGCGTATCGGTTGCGCCGCCGGCGGGGAACGGCACAATCATGGTGAGGTTGCGGGCCGGATAGGGTTGTGCTGCGACGATGCTGGTCCATCCAAGAGCGAACAGCACAGCGAGCATCGCCGTCAGATATCTGCGCATGAGTCTCCCCCAAGATCTGCGGATGCAGCGATCAGGCATCACCGATGACCTCGCGCCGCCGTCGTTCGGATTCTTCCGCATAACGCCGCATCGCGTGGGCCTCGGTCAGCAGGCCGATCGGCCGGCGTTCGCCCCCGATTTCGACCACCGCCAGCGATTCGGCTTCCGCGACGTCGAACACGGCAATGGCGTCCTGGATGTTCATGCCGGGATACAGCACGTCCCGCTGGTGATGAAGAATGCCACGAAGACCTTTTGCCGCATCGATGTCGGGCGCATGCGCATCGGCCACGAGCACCAGCCCCAAATATTGCCCCATCTCATCGACCGCGACCACCTGGGTCTTCGACCCCAACGGAAATTTGGCGCGGAATTCCGCAATCGGCAGGTCGGCGTTTACGGTAGCCACATCCGGCCGCATCAGGCGCCGTACCGTGAGATCGCGGATCCAGCCCACATCGGCGGCGCTGCGGATGGTCTCGCCGCGCAGGTGCAATCGCCACGTCGCGAATGAGTAACCGAACAATTCGCGCGTGATCTGGGTCGAGATGATCACCGCGACCAGCACGACAGTCGTCAGCCAGAGGTCGCCGGTCGATTCAAGCGCGATGAACGACATCGTCAACGGCCCGCCGATCACGGATGCCGACAGCGCGCTCATGCCGATGATCGCATAGACGTTCGGATCGAGGTTGAACCCCGGCGCGATCGTGTCGATGCCGGCCGCGAACAGACGGCCGCCGATCGCGCCCAGAAAAAGCGTGGCAAAAAACAAGCCGCCGCGAAATCCACTTCCAAGCGACACCACCGACGCGATCGTCTTTAAGACGAACACCAAGGCGATGAACGCCAACGGCATGGAGATGATCCCGGCAAATTGCAGCGCGCCGTGCCCCGACGACATTACCTCCGGCGTCCGCAATGCGAGGAGACCCACGGCAAGTCCGCCAAGCGCCGTGCGTAACGGCGGCCAAAGTCCCGTCTTCGACAATAGCGTTTCGGTGAGCGCGACGCCGCGCATGATTGCGATGCGGAACAACGCCGCAACAACGCCAAGCAAGCCTGCGATGGCGAGATCGCGCCCCAGCACCTCGCCGACCGGCCCGACGCCAACGCCGAGCGACAACGCCGTAAATCCGTGAGCGACAAAATAGCCGACCACCGAGGCGACCCCGACCGGCGTCAGATTGGCGGGCGTATATCCGCCGATCACAAGCTCAAAGGCATAGAAGGCGCCCGCCAATGGCGCTCCAAAGGCGCCTGCAATCGCGGCCGCGGCACCGCAGCCGACCATGAGGCGCTGATCGGCGCGGCGCAGATGAAATCCGCGGCCGAGCGAGGCGGCAAGCCCGCTGGAAAGTTGGGTATAGCCCGCCTCAAGCCCGACCGACGCGCCAACGCCGCTTGACCAAATCGTCTGCAACGCGACGATCACACTGCCGCGAAACGACATTCGCCCGCCATGCAGGGCATTGGCCTCGATTGGATCGATTTCGCGCGCCGGCCGCCAACGCACCAGCAGCAGGAAAGCGACCCCCAACAGAAGCCCGCCGAGACTCGGAACCAGTAGCGCCCGCAGTGGATCGATCTTGACCTGGCTTGAAAGACGATCTCCCGCTTCAAGGTTGAACAGCACCACGTGGAGGGCGTCGACCGCGGCGCTCATCGCCACCACCACCAATCCGCCCAATGCTCCGACCAGTGCCGCAAGCACCACCAGGCTCGTTTCATGGGCCCGAACGAACGCCCTCAGCCGGCGCGGCGCCTCCAGGTAGTGGAACTTGGTGATCATTTTGCCGTGTCCGTACGCTGCGAAAGCTGCTGCCCCGCCTTGTTTAGCGGGCTTGATACCGCCCCCGCCATCCGGCGCAGTGGCGGATAAGGCCGTGAACGCTCTTCACAATCCCGTCACGCTGCCTGTAGTATGTCAACTCATGCTGCTTCGCAGCGCTTATGGAGGCCGGGAGCGTTACTTGAACGCACATGTCTCGCAGGGCGGTTGGCCGGTACTGGTACTGAATGCGGACTTCCGGCCGCTGAGTTATTATCCGCTGTCCCTCTGGTCGTGGCAGGACGCGATCAAGGCGGTGTTTCTCGATCGCGTTAATATCGTCGAGCACTACGACCGCGCCGTGCGCAGCCCCTCGTTCGAGATTCAATTGCCGAGCGTCGTGTCGCTGAAATCCTTCGTCAAGCCGACCACGCATCCCGCCTTTACCCGGTTCAACGTGTTCCTGCGCGACCGTTTCGCCTGCCAGTATTGCTCGGCCAGCGACGATCTCACCTTCGATCACATCGTCCCGCGCAGCAAAGGCGGCCAGACCACGTGGGAAAACGTGGTCGCCGCCTGTTCGCCGTGCAACCTGCGCAAGGGAAACCTGACGCCGCAGCAGGCACGGATGTTTCCAAAGCAACTCCCGTTCGCGCCGACGGTGCATCAGCTGCACCGCAACGGCCGGCTGTTCCCGCCAAACTATCTACACGACAGCTGGCTCGATTATTTATACTGGGATACAGAGCTCGATCCGTAGGAAGCGCCTCAGTCGATCCTATGGAACACCTTTCAAGACAGGCGTTTGCGACATAAGATCGTCGCCTGTTTTGCGCGCGCCTGATCGCCCCGTCCGCGGAACACGCGCACGCCGATTGGCCAGGAGACTGCCATGCCCGCTTTGACTGAATGGAAGGTGCCGCCGGTGAATCAGCCCCGCGCGGGCGACTACAGTTTCGATCTCGATCGCGTGCTTTCCTCCATGGTCGGTCTGCATTCGATCATCCCCCCTGACGCCTTCAGCGCCGATACGCTCGGCACCGAGCGCGCAGGCAATGGCGTTGTGATCGACGACGGACTGGTGCTGACCATCGGCTATCTGATCACCGAGGCCGAAGCCGTCTGGCTGCATATCGGCGAGGGCCGCGTGGTGGAAGGGCACGCGCTTGGCTTCGATCCGGTGTCCGGGTTTGGCCTGGTGCAGGCCCTTGGCCGCATCGGTCTCGATCCGCTGCCGCTCGGCTCTTCGGCGGCAACCGAGATCGGCGACCGGGTGGTGATGGGCGGCGCCGGCGGGCGTACGCGATCGGTCGCAAGCCACATCGCTACCAAGCAGGAATTTGCCGGCTACTGGGAATATCTGCTCGACGAGGCGATCTTCACCCATCCCGCGCATCCCACTTGGGCCGGCACCGGGCTGATCTCCAACCGCGGCGAGTTGATCGGTATCGGCTCGCTTCAGCTCGAGCGTGAGCGCGAGGGCAAGGCCGAGCATGTCAACATGGTCGTGCCGATCGATCTGCTCAAGCCCGTGCTCGACGATTTGCGCAAATTCGGCCGCGTCAACAAGCCGGCGCGGCCCTGGCTCGGGATGTATTCGACCGAGATCGACAACCGCGTCGTTGTGGTCGGCGTCTCCGCGAAAGGCCCGGCGGCGCGCGCCGAGCTCAAGGCCGGCGACGTCATCCTTGCCGTGAACGGCGAAAAAATCACAAGCCAAACCGGATTCTACCGCAAGCTCTGGGCTCTCGGCCCGGCCGGTGTGGACGTGCCGCTCACCGTCTACCACGAGGGCGTCACCTTTGACGTCGTGCTGGCCTCGACCGACCGGACGCGGCTGCTCAAGGCGCCACGGCTGCATTAGCGCGTTTTCGAGCCCGGTGTGGTAGCCGATCGTCTAAACGTTCAACCCCCGGGGAATGACAGCCATGAGCGAGGCCGTGGTGGACGACATCGTGGCCGTGCTGCCGCCATTGCTGCAATCGCTGGAAGCGCTCGGCTTCATCGCGCGCCATCTCAACCCGCCGGATTTCGATAGGGTCATGGAAGCTGCAGGCCAGCCGGATCAGGCGTTGAAGGCCGTCCGTCCGCGCCTCACCGCTTGGCCGGAGGAATTTGCTGACATAAAGACCGCGCTCGAAGCCGCAAGCGACGCCGCGCTGGCCGCGTTCGAGGGCCTGCGCAAGGTGCAGCATGGTGACGGCGACCTCGTCGCCGTGTTTCGCGCGCTGCGTCACGCTCCCCGCGCGCAAGAGGCCCTTTATCCGCTTGCGGCGAAACTGCCTCCGGTGAGCAGCTTCTTCGTCGATCCCGCGTTGCGCGACGATACCGACCTGTTGACGCGCCTTGCGGCACCCGCAAACGAAAACACCGGAATCATCCACGACCACAATGAAGCCGGCAGCCGCAGCGGCTTTTCGCTCTACATACCGGAATATTACACTCCCGACCGCGCCTGGCCGCTGGTGATGGCGCTGCACGGCGGCAGCGGCAATGGCCGCGGCTTCCTGTGGAGCTGGCTGCGCGACGCGCGCAGCCTTGGTGCGATCCTCGTCGCTCCCACCGCGACCGGTAACACTTCGAACAAGAGCACTTGGGCGTTGATGGGCGAAGACACCGACACGCCGAACCTCGTCCGCATTCTTGATTCCGTGAGAAGCCGCTGGAACATCGATCCGACAAAACTGCTGCTGACCGGAATGAGCGACGGCGGCACGTTCTGCTACGTCACCGGCCTCGAAGGCGCATCCCCCTTCACCCACCTTGCCCCCGTCGCCGCGACCTTCCATCCATTGATGGCCGAGATGGCGGACGCCGAGCGACTACGGGGCCTGCCCATCTATCTCGTGCACGGCCGGCTCGACTGGATGTTTCCGGTGCAGGTGGCGCGGCAAACGAAAGACGCACTAGCGGCGGCCGGCGCCGACGTCACCTACCGCGAGCTTGACGATCTCAGCCATTGCTACCCGCGCGAGATGAATGCGGCAATCCTGAATTGGCTGACCGGCGAGCGATGAGTCATTTTAGAGGGCGCATGATCTTATCGCCAAACCGCTCACTTTGGCGGATCATGCGCTACACCAGGCCGCCATTGGCGCGGAGCACCTGGCCGTTGATCCATCCGCCATCGGGACCAACAAGGAAGGCCACGACGGAGGCAATATCCTCTGGCGTTCCGATGCGCTCCATCGGGCTCATCTTGGCCATGCGCTCGACCAGTTCTGGCGATTTGCCGGTGAGGAAGAGGTCGGTCGCGACCGGCCCCGGAGCGATGGCATTGACCGTGATGTTACGTCCGCGCAATTCCTTCGAAAGAATCGCAGTCATGGTTTCGACCGCGGATTTGGTCGCGGCATAAACACTGTAGGTCTCGAGTTTGGTACCGACGACACTGGTCGAGAAATTGACGATCCGTCCTCCGTCGCGCAGGCGCCTGGCCGCCTCTCGCATCCCGTTGAAGCTGCCCTTGAGGTTGACCGCGATCTGCCGGTCGAACAGCGCGTCATCGCTCTCGGCAATTTTTGCAAGCATCATGATGCCGGCATTGTTGACGAGCACGTCGACGCCGCCGAAGGCGCGTTCGGCCGCCTCGAACATGCCGCGCATTGCACCGGCGTCGCTCACGTCGGCCTTGGCGGCGAGCGCCCGTCCGCCCCTGGCCTCGATCTCGCGAACAAGCATCTCGGCGGGCTCGGCACTGGCCGAATAATTGATGACCACGGTGAAGCCGTCGGCGGCGAGCCGCTCGGCTATGGCCGCACCAATGCCGCGCGAGGCCCCGGTCACGATCGCGACTTTGCTGGTCTTGTCGGTCATTTTTCTGCCTTTCCAGATGAACGTTCATACATTGATGCACTAACGATCGGTGTTTCAAGGCTTGCCCGCGACTGATCATTTCCTGTGCATGGAACCATCCCGGCCGGACGACGTTGTCGGCCATCACTGGAGGTATGCGATGCGCGTTTTCCTGGGAATGATCTTGGGGGCCTTGCTCCTGGTCGCGGGCGTCTATGTCTATGATTCACAGGTGACCTCGACCGTCGCCAGCGGCCAAAGTGCGGCAAGCAGCCGGACCATCGTCAATTGGGACGTCGCGGCCGCCGACTGGCGCGCGCTGAAGACACGCGCCCATGATGATTGGATCAAGCTGTCGTCGAAGTAATCGCGGCGTGTTGCCCTGCCGGGCTTGAGCTACTGCTTTGCCGCCTTTCGCGCGTCGGCAATGGCCTGACCGAACTGGGCCATGGTCAGCACGCCCGGCACGCGGAATTTTCCGATAATGAAGGACGGCGTGCCCCTGAAATCGAACGCGGCAGCCTGATCGTTGTTACGCGTGAGAATGGCGTCAATCGCCGTCGCATTGCCGGCAAGGTCGCGGTCGAGGCGATCGACATCGATCTTGGCAGCCGCGAGCACTTCGCGAATCCGCGCCTCCGTGAGCTTCGAGTTGACGCCGATCAGCGCATCGTGGGCCTGAATGAATTTATCCTGATATTTGCTCGCCAGCGCCATCCGCGACGCCGTTACTGACACGGGTCCCAGGATCGGCCAATCCTTCAACACCAGCCTGACTTTGCCGTCGTCGTGCACGACCTGACGCAATTCGGGTTCGAGCTTGCGGCAATACGGGCATTGGTAGTCGAAATATTCAACGATGGTGATGTCGCCAGTGGCATTTCCGGCGACCGGAATTTCCGGATCGCGCAGCACCAGCGCTTCCGTCAGCACGTCGTCGCGCTGTCCGAACGCCGGGCCCGAGCCGATCTCCATGCCGAGCATGACCGCGCCTAAACCAAGGAGACCTAGGGTTTCACGCCGCGAGCGCGGCTGCTGCCGCCGGGCCGGAACGATTGATCTGGTCATGTCTGGCCTCCGGCGGTGCACGCTATTCACTATACGATCAGGGTAAGGATAGGTTACGCACCAGCATATAGAGCGCCACCGCGATAATGACAGCGGCAAACACGATATTGAGCGCGCCACGCCGCGCCGACAGCAATTGCGCCAAACGGGTACCGATCAATCCGCCGACGAGACCGCCCGCGATGAACAATCCCGCAAGCTGCCATGAGATCAATCCGGACCATGCGTAACTGGCCGCCGTGATCAGGCCGAAGGCCGTCACCGCCACCAGTGACGAACTGACGGCATTGATGATCGGCATTCCCGTCGCCAGCATCAGCGCCGGCACGATCAGGAAGCCGCCGCCGATACCGAAGAATCCGGACAGCGTGCCGGTGGCAAGGCCGAGCCCGACGATGGCGGGCATATTGTCCCAGCTCATCCGCTCCTCTGGCAGGCCGACGCGTGACCGCGTCCTGAGCATCAAGATCCCGATCACCAGCATCAGGAGCGCGAACAGCGTGAGCAGCCGCTGGCCATCGAGCATTTTTCCAAAAATCGCGCCTGCGAATGCGCCGATAATTCCTGCCGCCGCGAAGGTGAGCGCGCACGACCACCGCACGGTGCCGCCGCGCGCGTGATTCGAAAGATTGATCGCAGCATTGACGGCCACCGCAATGGCGCTGGTTCCGATCGCCACATGGGCATCGGACACACCGACCACATACACCATCAGCGGCACCGCCAGGATCGACCCGCCACCTCCGATCAGGCCAAGTGAAAACCCAACCAGCGCTCCCGATGCCAGTCCGAGCACTCCCTGCATCGCGGAGATTATCAAGAAAGCCACCTCGCCCTTGCCGAGAAACCCTAGAGGGAATTAGTGCAAATCTCCATGGCAGCCGGATCACAAATACGATGGAGATCAGCGCACCAAGAGCGTCACGGCCAAAGGCACCAGCAGCGATGTCACGAGCGCATTGAGGCTCATGGCGATGCCGGCGAACACACCGGCGACCTCGTCGACCTGAAATGCGCGTGCGGTACCGATGCCATGCGCCGCCAAACCGCGCACAAAGACCTCACCGGCAAGTTGGCACAGCAGGATCAGGCTGAGGCTCGCTATCATGCGACAATCCGCGGGCGACAAATCTGTCGCGTCGAAACAGGCTCAACCCTTCAAGCGGCTGACGCACTCGCTGTAATAGCCGCCACCCTTCTCGATCCATTTCATACCATCATTGGCATTGGTCGCCTTATTGGCCTTGAACTGATCCGCACAAGTCAGCGTCCGCGCTTTGTCCGGGCTCTCTCCAGAATATTTCGGCGCAATCGCCGAAGGAAAAACCGCCTGCGTGGTGATTGCTCCACACTCCTCCTCGCGAAACTCCTTCCACTTGCGGCCCTTCAACTTGCCGGCAAGTTCGGCGGCCAGATATTTTAGGCCGCATCCCGTGGCGGTTGGCCCAGCTCTGACAACGACCGCGGTCGATGTCGGGTTCGGCGGCGAAGAGACTGCCGGTGGTTGGGCATGCGGCTCGTTCGAATCCAAAGCTGGGCTCGGTGCGGGTGCTGCCGGCTGTCCGGCCTGGGCGAGCGGGCCGACGCCGTCGCCTTTCGAACCATCCGGCTGCAACATATTCCGATAGCTCAAATCGCCGGCCATCATCGCCGCAGAACTGTCCAGCGCCGCTGAGGCTGTTTGGCAGAATACGATAAGCCCGATCGAGGCCGCTACTTTCCCGCAGATTCTTCCCATACGCCTCCTCGCGAAATTTACGACTCGCACCCGGCAATCATCCTTCCTTGTTCTGGCGGCTGCCGACGAGCAGACCCGGGCAAGTGATGCCCGGACCCTTGCCGCAGAATCAAACGCCCCTTAGCCCTTCAGCTTCTTGTTGCATTCGCTGTAATAGCCGCCGCCCTTCTCGATCCATTTCGTGCCACCATTGGCATTCGTTGCCTTGTTGGCATTGTACTGATCGAGACAGGTGTGCATGCGGGCCTTGCCGGCGGTTTCCTTGGAATATTTCGGATCGACCGCGATCGGGAATATCGCGGGGCCGCTGGGTGCCGGCGCGGCGGCAGGGGCAGCGGCAGGTTTTTTCGGCTTGGCTTCGGCTTCCTTGGGCGCGGCAGGAGCGGCTGCAGGTGGAGCGGCTGCGGGGGTAGCGGCTGGCGCCGCGGCCGCGTCGGCGCCGCATTGCGCCTTGCGGAAATCATTCCACTTCTGGCCATTGAGCGTGCCGGCGGTCTTGGCGGCCTGGTATTTCGCGCTGCATTCCTGCGCGGTCAGGGCCTGTGCCGGCGCGGTGGCTGCGAATGCCGCAAAACCCGACACCGCAACTGCACACAATAATTTGGCTTTATTGGTCATCCTTGGTCTCCCTGGGACATGGCTGATTTTTGAGATCCCCATCCTAGCGTAGCGAAGGCGTGTGACAACGGCCATCCGCTGTCGCACAAAAATATCGCGTCGCGAAGGACCGTGGCGCCGGCATCATTCATCCGCGGTTCAGCATCATTCCGCGACGGTGCGGCCCTTTCCAACCTGAGGTGCTCCCATGATGACGATGTCTTTCCGCGCAATCGCGACCGCCTTTGCATCCCTGCTGCTGATGAGCTCGGCGTTTGCGCAAACCCCCGCGCCGGCTGCAAAAACAGAAACGAAGGCACCCGTGGTTCGCACCGCGGCCTCGCTCGAATGCTCCAAGGAGGCGGATGCCAAGGGGCTTCACGGCAAGGAGCGCAAGAAATTCCGCTCCGACTGCAAGAAAGCCGCCGCGGACAAGAAGTGATCTAGCCCTGCCGATTCTTATAAGCCCACCCTCCCGGCAAGGGAGGGTGGGACGCTACCACTAATCTGGTCCTTCCCCGTTTACGGTTTTGCGCGCGTGAGGGCGAACAGCTCCCGCCTCCACAGCGCATTGCTGCAATCGCGGCGGCGCATTTGTCCCGAGCTTCCGGATTTGCCATAAGGCGGCGTGAGCCAGATCCTTGCAGCGATGGCCTATGCCATCCCCAGCCGCACCAAGACCCTCCACGTCCTCGAAACGCTGGCGATCGGCACGATCGGCGGCGTGCTGTTTGTTGTGGCGGGCCTGCCGGGCGGATTGATCTCGGGCGCCATGATGGCGGTCGGCATCGCCGCGATGATGGGGCGGCCGCTCTCCATGCCGCCGATCCTGACCCAGACCGTGCTGGTGCTGCTCGGCATTTCGCTGGGGTCGCTGATGTCGCGGCAGTTGCTGCAACATATCGGCGCCTATCCGCTGACCATCGCGCTGTTGGCGCTCGCCACATTCTGTACGACGTTCGGCAGCAGCTTCTACCTGCAGCGTCTCCACGGCTGGGACCGGACTTCGGCATTCCTGGCGGCAAGCCCGGGCGCGCTGTCGCAAATCACGGTACTCGCCATCGAGAAAGGCGCCGACGTCTCGGCGATCGCGGTGGTGCAGACCATGCGCGTGATCCTGCTCACGGCTGCGTTGCCGCTGCTGTTGGCGCTGAGTGGAATAACGCCCTCGCCGTTGCCGGCCCTTGCGATCGAAGTTGCCTCGCCGCTCGGACTGGCCGGGCTGATCGGCGCCTCGGTGGCGGCGGCTCTGTTGCTGCGGATGGCAAAATTCCCCGCGAGCTGGATGTTCGGCGCGATGATCGGGTCAAGCGTGCTGCATGGCACCGGATTGATCGAGGGCGGCCTGCCGCTCTGGATGCGAGGGGTCGCGCTGGTCGGGATCGGCACACTGATCGGTTCACGGTTCGCGCGCATGACCTCGGCGACCCTGTTCAGTCACCTCAAAGCAGCACTGGGCTCCTTTGCCATCGCCATCGCGATATCCGCGATCTTCGTCGCGGTGATCGCGCTGACCACCGCGGTGCGGTTCGCCGACGTCCTCGTCGCCTTCGCGCCGGGTGCGATGGATGCCATGCTGGCGCTGGCGCTGACCCTGCATATCGACCCGATCTTCGTCGGCGCCCATCATTTGTCGCGCTTCGTGTTCGTCACGATCGCAACGCCGGGCATCGTCCATCTGTTCGGACGCCCGCAAGAGGACGTGGACGATTAGGTTCGCCCTCGCTTTATCCCGAGAGCCTGACTGGAAATGCAGCCAGCAAACAAGGCCTCTAAGACCGTCATTCCGGGGCGATGCGAAGCATCGAACCCGGAATCTCGAGATTCCGGGTCTGGTGCTGCGCACCATCCCGGAATGACGCCCAATATCATGGGATGCGTTTCCAGTCAGGCTGTGACGCGCCCGGCGCGCGTCTCGAAGGATGGGTCACCCAATCATGGTTCGAGACGGCGCTAACGCGCCTCCTCACCATGAGGCCTGTCGCCTTGCCGTCCGAACGATGCCCCACGCCGCGACGGCGGCCATCAAGAGCGAGATCAGCACATTGTAGCCAGCCAGCGACAGACCAAGGAAGCGCCACTGCACTTCATCGCAACGGATCACCTTGACGGTGTCGAGACGCTGCAACAGGCTGCCGGCGCTGCCGAGGTTGCCGATAGGGCCGGAGCAGTCGGTCGGACCTTGCCAAAAACCCCACTCCACGCCGGCGTGATAGGTGCCGAGCACGGCATTGCCGAGTGCGGCCAGCCCGAGAATCGCAAGCCCACCGAGCAGCATGGCGCGCGGCGCGTCCTTGCCCGCGGCCAGCGCGGTCAACGCCCCGAGCGGAATCGCCAAATAGTAGACATAACGCTGCTCAAGGCAGAGCGGACAGGGGCGGATATCCAGCACCAGCTGGAAGAACCACGCGCCCGCCAGCGTCGCCACTGCTACAGCAGTGATCGCCAGTGCTGCGATCAACGCCGGACGGGCGTAGTCGTGCGCAGTCGCGCTGTCTGCGGTGGCATCAAACGTCACGTTGGGTCTCCCGTGTAAAAGCCTCCTATCCCGCGGGCGTGGCGCTGTCGAGGCATGCCCGTTCACAGCGGGGTGTTTTTGATCTCGACGAGTGGTAAAATGCGACTTTTATCCGCCGGTTACGTCGCGGGTTGACCGGCACCCACCGCCCGCTATATTCCGCCGGCTTCGCGATGCTGGCCTCTCGGCCGCCGTCGCAAGAAGCCCCTGTGGCGGAATTGGTAGACGCGCTCGACTCAAAATCGAGTTCCGCAAGGAGTGCTGGTTCGATTCCGGCCAGGGGCACCAGAAGCCTTCCTCATAGCGAAACATAGCATCTCAAAAACCGCTGCAGCAGAAGCACTTCTGCGACGTTTTGACTCCATGGAGGAACATGGGTTTTCATGACTTTTCTCCTAAAAGCGGGTAGGATGGCGGGTAGAAATTAGGCTATTGGAGGCTCCTACCCGTGCCCCTGACACAGTTCGCCATCGTCAACGCCAAGCCCGCCGAGAAGGACTACAAACTCGCTGACGGCGGCGGTTTACACCTTCTTGTTCAGCGCAATGGAAGCAAGCTCTGGCGCTTTCGCTACAAGTTCTGCGGAAGCGAAAACATGCTCACGTTTGGCCCATTCCCTGCCACATCGCTGGCAAGTGCCAGAGCAAAGCGCGACGAGGCCCGCAGCCTCCTCGCCTCGGGCATGAACCCCTCAGTAAAGCGAAAGCTGGACAAGATCGCGGCTGCAACCGCAGCCCGGAACACGTTTGGCGATGTCGCGGCTGAACACTTGGCAAATCTGGAAGCCAACGGCACCGCCGCAACCACCATGAAGAAAAATAGGTGGATGCTTCAGAAGCTCTGCACCCCAATCGCCAAACGACCGATTGCCGAGATCACGGCTGCTGAAATTCTTGATCTGCTCAAAAAGGTTGAAAAGAGCGGACGGCGGGAAACTGCAACGAGCCTGCGAGGAAAGATCGGCAGCGTTTTCCGATACGGCGTGGTGACACTACGCGCCACGACCGATCCGACCTTCGCTCTCCGCGGCGCTCTTCTCAAAGTGAAAGTAAAGCCTCGGGCGGCGATAACCGACGAACTGCAACTTGGCGCTTTGATGCGATCAATCGATGAGTACGACGGGTGGCCGACACTGCGCGCCGCGCTTCAACTTATCGCTCTCACCATGACACGCCCCGGCGAATTGCGCGGCATGAAACGAAACGAAATCAGTTTCGAAAAAGCTATCTGGCGCATTCCGGCAGAGCGCATGAAAATGCGACGGCCCCACGATGTGCCGCTGTCAAAGCAAGCGCTCACAATTATCAGGGATATTTGGCCGCTATCGGAGAATGGCGAGCTTGTCCTTCCTTCTATCAGATCGCTGGACCGACCGCTTTCCGAGAATGCAATGAATTCGGCGTTGCGACGCATGGGTTACGCGCAAGACGAAATGACCGCGCACGGCTTCCGGTCCTCCGCCAGTACCATTCTGAATGAACGGGGTTTCAGTCCAGACGTGATTGAGGCCGCCCTAGCCCATATCGATGAGAACGAAATACGGCGCGCCTACAACAGGGCGAAGTATCTGACCGAGCGGACGAAGCTTATGCAGGAATGGGCGAACCTACTGGACGAATTCAGACAGCAATCTATTCGAACGCAGTATGCCGCTTAGCTCGATCTCAGTCGCGCCACGGTGCGCTATGTAGTCGCCTTAACGATCGCTTGCCGAGCCCACCACTTGTAATAGTCATAAAAATGACCCTCCTCTGTGTGAAGGAGGCCACCATTTTTCAAATAGATATTAAAGATTTGATCGAACAAATCCATCGCCAGGGCAAAAAGTTCGGTCTCACGCGAGCTTGCAATGCCTCTCGATTTCATCAGTTCCAAACAATATAAAGACACGTGATCCCCAAGCCTACGTCTAAGTTCTTCGCGAGCAATCGGATCGAAAGATGCTTGCCGGACCAGCCCTCGCTCGCTGTCAAAAGATTGTTGTGACATCGCCGTGTAAATAGACGTGGTGCATGTTGTCGATATGCACCACGCCCGAGATCATTTTACACTATTTTCGGCCGAAGATCGAACTCCAGAGCGAATCGGCGCCGTCTTTCGCCTTAGTGTCGCTCCAGGACTTCTCGATCATAGACTCTTTTGCAGAATCCCGTGCTGCTTGAGTTTCGGCATCATTGTTCGGGAGGCTGGAATCATAATCGGAAGATGCCGTCCCTTGGCCGGAAGAACCGTTGTTACCCACTACAATCACCTCCTCTCTTGCTGGGATCACCCATCTTTCTCTAAATTTCACCAAGCACCAAGACAATTGATTTGATATTTCAACGGATTGACCGCTATACGAAAGCTTGCGACTTGGTGTCACATTTCCAGATGTTTGTTATAACAACTCATACTTCATTTTCTTTAGGACCATCCGGATGCACCGAAAATCCTTTGATCCGCGCAGATACATCGACGAAGTGGCGTTCTGGTTGAGATTATCGAAGTATTTTTACAAGGCGTTTGATCTGTCGAGAAATCTGGGGCCGCAATATTTTCTCATTAACAGCTTGCTTGAAGCGCCTAAGCGCACGAGCACGGTTTCCGATCTCAGTACAACTCTTCAAACATTCAGTGCGATCGGAAAGAACGCCACAAGCGATATTTCAATCCTTCTTGAGGATCTTCGAAAACTGCAATACGTCAAAATACTTGCGAAAAGCGAAGCAGGCGAAGAAGCTATCGAGCTGAGAACGACAAAAACAGAACGTTACCTTCCTGCTGAGGCAACCGTGCAGATTCGACCGGAACTCGAACTAGGCCGAGCTGATTACACAGGGCAGGTGATGGAGGAGCTTTTCGGTCGAGAGGTTTCCGACGCACAAAGTGCAGCATCTAGCATAATAATGCAGAAGACATTTGAATTTGTTGTAACCAAATATCTTCCAAATTGGTCCGAACTCTTGGAACACATATCGGTTCATTCAGCAGCGCTAGGTAAGACAGGCAAAGGCGCCATAAAAAAGAAACTTCTGGCAAGCACTGAATATTTCATACTGCTACATTGTCTATGGGAAGCAAGCCTCCAAAGGGGCGGCATTCGAGAGGTTAGCCTGAAACGGCTTAAGGCCAGTGCCGATTTTGCTCGACCCATCAAGCTTTCAAAATTCACGACATGTATATTATTTCTCGAATCGCAAAACGTAGTTCGTCGAAAAGCCGAGCTTGTACAGCTTGATGCCCGCCTGGATATTTTCTTCGACGAGTACGCGGTCAAATTTGTTGAGATGCGCCCGATGTTAAGGGACCACTTGTCACGAAATCTGTGTCTATACTAGGCAATTGTCTCTTTGATGTGGGACAACCGCGGCGTCCCCCCGCCCGCGTTATCATCCCATGACAACCACGAACCAGCCGCGACCTGTCGTGACCAGCGAGAGCGACAGCTCGCGCCGACAGTCCAGCAAGAGAAAAGCAAAGATGACCTATTAGGAGATTGGGGCGCTGAAATTCAAAATCCGGTGTCTCCCCTCCTTGACATCAAGAGCACGAAGCCATCCGAGCGTCCATTTAGTCGGCCCCGACTTGATAATGTGTCAGTACCAGCGCCGCGACATCAAATAGGCTCATGTGCGGGTTCTCGCTATTCCAGATTTTCCGTACCGGCGGCAAAAAGCTCTCGAACGCGGGGATATGTTGAGCGATGGTTTCGGCGATCTTTTGCCTTGTGTGAGGCGGTGGAAAATAGGGGCGCACCTGCCGACGTGAATAGGAAAAGACAGGAAGTCCACGCGCCTCGGCCAGCTTTGCGATTTCGCTGTTCAAGGTTCGAATTCGCTGCACTCGCCACGTGCCGGCACTCGACATATCCTGCAGCACTACCGCATCGGGCGTGTACCGATCCAACAGTCCGGAAATCTTCTTTAGGCACCACTCGTTCTTATCTCCCTTCATATGGGAAATGCCCCAGTCATAGGGTGAAAGCGGGCCTTCAAACAGCGCGAAAGCGAAGCCGCGCGTGGTCGGATACAGCCCGAGCACCAAAGCATGTCGTCGAGTAGTATTCATTTATCGGGGGGCAGGCGAGAAATCGCCCGCTTAATTACTTCATCTAATAACTCCAATTTCTTCAGCGCCGCTTTCGAGGGAACATCCTGAAGCTCCTCGTACATCTCCTTTGCTCGTCGGAGCACGGCATCCTCGGCGTCATTGAAAAGCGCCGGAAACAGGTCCATTGGCGTAAGGCCAAAAACAACTTGCAGCGCCAGTGCATCCAACAAACTCGGATTTCGGATGCCGTTCTCAATACGAGAAGCTAAAGAACTGTCCGCGTACCCAAGCAGGCGTGCGAGGTCCTCCTGGGTTAATCTCCAACGCCGGCGATGCGGGCGTAAATATCGTGCAAGCTTTTTCTCCATGAAATATTGGTCCCCAACCATGACGGTCAGGACATGCGATCCATTTTGAGCGAGAGCTGCCGCTTGCATCAGACGCAACATCTTGCCTGAACGGCAAAATCAAAGCCCCGATCTAATCTCGGTCAAACATGGGGACGTGGGGACGTACACGCGACGCACAGAAAAATATGCCCGGTGCTATCCGGGTTACATTTGCGCAACATATGGGAGCGATCGTACCGTTTACTGAGTCTCTGAAGTCCCCACGTCCCCTGATTGTACCGTTTGATTTTGTTCTTCAGCGGCTTCCGCTATCCCCACCTTGAATTCAATATCGACGCCAAAGCGCGCGCACAATTGCACGACCTTCACCCGCTCGCTCGTGGGGATAACGTAAATGCCGTGGCTTTTGTAGGTGTGCAGATGCAAGCGCCTGCGCAGCACGCTCCCAATCCACCGATTGGTAATCGGTCGGTCATATTCGGAGCCGTACTGCTGTATCATTCGCGTCGTGATTTCCTGAATCGAGACGACCGCATGCTCAGTTTCGCCCATGCACTGCACCATGATTTCCAGCACCTGCGCCTCGATCGAGAGGCTACGCTCTGCCACGATATTGCTGTAGGCATCGAGCGCAAGCGCTTTGAGCTTGGCGCGCGTGGACGGCTCCTCAATGATGCTCAAGAGGGGCATGAGGATTTGATTGAGGCGCGGTTCAAGCTTGGGATCGACCAGCTTGTCATTCAGTTTGGCTGTATGCCGATGGTGGAAGCGATACATGAGCAGCTTGTTACGCAGCTCCTGTGCTTCCTCTTTGAACTGCGGCGGTAGATTGACCGGGACATCCGATCGAAGACGCCGCGCACCCATGTCCTCCGTCAGAAAACGGCTTTCCAGCCCCTTGTCATCGTAATTGGAGCGCGTGGCCGCGATCTTTGGTCCGAACACCTGAAATGCCTGCGGGTTGAACTCCTTTTGCCTATTCATCATGGTCCGCAAGACCGGCATACCACGGACATTGCCGTTGTTGAGCACTTTGACGATCTCGGCTCGCTCGTCGCTAAACCGGAAGTCGGCCTCGTCGAATATGAAGGTGCCGCGAAAGGCATCAAGGGTATGAAAAATGGGAGAAACGGTGGATGCACCACTCGCGAAAAATGCCTTGTAGCAAAGGGAGCCAATGGTCAGGAGCGTCCGGGTCTTGCCCGTGCCGAAATCACCTCGCAAGCGCAAGTACGGCATCTCATTGAAGGCATCATACACCCAGCTCAAAAGAACATAGTGGGTTGCGACTTCTTCGAAGGCTGGGGTCACGTCTACATAGCGGTGGATGAATGCCTGCACATCCGCAATGAGTTGCTCCACACTCCCATAGTCCTGCGGCTCCGACGGCAGCAGCACCACGTCGTTCTTGATGAGATTGTTGTCCGGAGAAAACGGAACGAGGACCTTGCCGCCTGTCTCGATGCGATCCTCAAGGGACCATTGCCCGGCAGCATAGACCGCAAACTGCGTCGTATGCTCTTCTGGCATATACACCAACTCCACGATGGTACTGTCAGCGAGCACCTCAGACACTGTGGGTACCACATTTCGATTCGACCGCTTCCCTTCGGCGTCATTCATTCGTGTCAGCTTACGGGCGACCAATGAACAAGTAGAGACGTGAACTCTTGCCTGGTTGGCGCAACGTACCGTCTGCCGCAGGCAGACCACTGCAGCTACCCTGTGGACAAGGGGATTCGCAATACTGCTCGATTAGGCATAGAATCCCGAGTCTCAGCCGTTATGCGATATTTTATCTATTGCCGAAAATCGAGCGAGTCCGAGGATCGCCAAATCCTCTCGATCGAGTCGCAGCTCTCGTCGCTCACACGCGCATTTAGCGATCGAGGCGACATTGAAATTGTCGGTATTTACGAGGAGGCCTTTAGCGCAAAAGCGCCAGGGCGACCGCACTTCCAAGATATGCTGGCACGGATTTCAAAAGGTGAAGCAGCTGGCATTGTTGCGTGGGCACCGGATCGCCTGGCGCGCAACTCGATAGACGGCGGGCAAATCGTTTACCTCCTCGATCGCGGCGTCATTAAAGATTTGAAATTTGCCACGTACACCTTTGAAAATAACTCTCAGGGCAAGTTCATGCTCCAGATCATGTTCGGCCAGTCGAAATACTACTCAGACGCGCTCTCAGAAAACGTCAAGCGCGGCAATCTGACAAAACTTGAAAAAGGATGGCGTCCCAACCAGGCTCCCTTGGGATACCTCAATGATCCGGTTACTAAGACGATCATCAAAGATCCGATCCATTTTCCACTTGTACGCAACATGTTCGATCTCATGCTCACGGGTGCGTATTCCCCGAAGACGATTGCAATATTAGCGCGCGATGATTGGGGGTTCCGCACGCCCCAGAAAAAACGGATCGGTGGTACACCGCTTGCGCTGAGTAAACGGCTGATCCTGGAAACAGTCGTATCGAACCTCACTCTGAAGGGAAAAATACTCAATGTTGAGGCCGTAAAACCGTTCTCGTTACTAACGAAAAACGCCACTTGTCCACGTCAGCTGGGAGTCGTCGACGATGTTCGGAAACCCAACAGTATGCCAAAGTGGCAAAAGAAGGAGATGCTGCTAAACTTTTCTGCCGTTGTACGGGATGAGGCACATAGAAAGACCTTCGAAAATATCAGGCGGCTCACTGAGCGATTTGAGCCGGAGCAGATACCTGCTCCGTCCGCGCATTGAGCTGCATAAGCAATCGATAGAAGCAAATCAGCCGATGTGCTATGTGACGAGCATTGTCTGCCGAAATTTCCTCCCCATATGCCCTCCGGTATAGTCGTCGAAATTCTTCGAGACGCTCATCTGATATATGCATCCGACCAGTGTGCCGGATCATTGGATTTTGGCAAGGTGCACACCTTTTTCAAAAAAAGAACCCCGGGTATGGAATCGGCATCGCGAAAAAGACGTTTGCTATATTACACAAGTGACCAAGTACGGCAGATTTCTTATAATTATTGTGTTGGCGTTTCTCGCGAACTGGGCCATTGTTTTGTACATTCAATCCCGTGGGGATGACCTAAGCTCTTCTGAACGTGTTGTAATCTTCTGTATTGTTGTGCTCGCGGAAGTGATTGCTTCTGTCGGGAGTAGGAAATCATTGGGTACCAGGTAATTTTGGTATTCTTTTTTGGAAACAGGATTTCAATGTCCATTAGAATAATTCTTGCAACAATTTGCGGAGTTGCCACGTATTCCTCGGCTGAAGCGCAGTCATGCCTAAGGCGAAGCAGCTACGTTAGTGGTTATGATTATGTGTATTGCGGAGCTGAGGCCGTGAATAAAGGTGCCGGCTATATTGCTGGCCGACTCGTGCCCGGCGGAAACTATGCATACAAAGCGGGTAATTACATCGGGGAACGCTATTACGATCCTTCGATCAGGCCACAACCGTATGCAGCCCCGCCTCGGGTGCAACAAACCTACTACCCGCCAGCCGCACCCTTTCAATACCGGCAGTATGCTCCGACCTATCCGAACTATGGCCCTGTACGAAGGAGGTAGGCTGTTGACGGTGTATACTAATTCGATGGAGCATAAACAGGACGGCAACAACAGAAAGCGAGCGTTAGTTAGCTTAGCGATATGGATCATCTCCTTGGTTATTACCGTCGCCATTTTTGTTCTCAGCCAAAGTTATTTGCTGTCATTTTTAATAGGGCTGGTGATCGGCGGCATGGCAGGAGCAATCTATAACCTTCTCGCGACGAGAACAGAAACTTGGCCAACACTACATGCGACTGAGTTGTTGTCGTCGTTGCTTATTTGGTAGCTTCTGTAACTAGCACGGGAAAGACCCCCTGATGTTGGAATGCTTTGCGACGCTCGCCATGTACGGAAAGGCGGCTATACGAAGCACTTACGCTTCATCAGGGACATGGTTAGAATTTGGGTATTAACCTCACGGCCGCTGCCCTTCGGGGCAGCGGCCGTTTAGTTTCGTATATGCTCGACAGTTTCAGTTACGCGCACCTTCATGCGTGACGCAAGCGCTCAAAAAACTCTACGAGTCCGGGGCGGGTGATCAAATATCCCATTTTCATCTGGTGTGTTGAGAGATTCGGCCAGCCGCCAGAGCCGGTCATTGAGGTACCTACGCAACACCTTACGAATAAGTTCCGACCTGTTTCGACGTTCCCTGACGCAAATCGTATCAAGCTCAGCGGCAAGGTCGGACGGAAGTGATATGCATAGCGCTATTCGATCTCGGGCCATGCGCTCATGGTATCGTGCGTAGCAGCCAGCACATGACGTGACTTTTTGCCTGTTTGGCAAACCCGCTCGAAGGAATCAAAACAAGGCGAATAACCGCTTAGGCCCGGTATGACCGGGTATTACTCGGCTGGGAGTCATCGACGATGTTCGGAAGCCCAACAGTATGCCAAAGCGAGAAATGAAAAAGATATTGCAGGATTTTTCCACCGTTGCGCGCGATGAAGCGATGAAGCGAATAGAAAGACCTTTGAGAACATCAGGAGGCTTTGCCAGCGCTTTGATCCGGAGGTGGTGATTCCGCCGCCCGCTGATCGAGCTGATTGAATAGCCGATACAGCCTGACTAGGCGGTGTGCTAGGTGACGGGCATCGTCTACCGAAATCTCTTCCCCATATGCCTGTTTGTAGAGCCGCCGAAATTCTTCGAGACGCTCGTCGGTGAATTGCATCCCACAACATTAATTTGTTCGAGGTCACATCTGTATACGAGACGTTTTGCTCTTATGGCACGAAATCGAGACAAGCAGCAAAATACTGTATTTTACTGACACGTACAGCCCGCAGCAGCGTGGCTCAAATGAAAACTTCAATGGGCTATTGCGGGAGTTCTTTCCGAGAGGACCGTCGCTCGCGCACGCATCGCAACTGGATATCACTCAAACCCTTACAATCCCCAATCGCAGGCTCCGCAAGCGCCTCGTGGATCTCAACTGACCGCAGATGTTGAAGCGTTTTGCTCGGAACCGATTCACTGACAATTGCATTAAAGATGTGGCCGGGTCTGCATCATCAGGCCCGGCCTGCAGAAACCCATCGCAAGGAGTTTTTTAAGTGGGTTACCGCAGCTTCCATCGTACACTTCGTCATTGAAAGAACGATGAACGTCATGCGGCCCAGTCTGCTTGCGATACTAGCAAGGAGAAGCATCATGGGTTGGTTTACTGCTGGCAAGGTTACTTACACAGACACGAAAGGCGATCACTGGGAACGTCGCGTCGCTTACAACGATCGTACCGGTGAGGTCGAGCGAACCTTTGGTACCGAACATAGATATTCGGATTCCAAACTCACGAATCGAAAGGTGGGCGAGGCCTCAGATGCCGGTGAAGCGCTCGCGAAAGCCCGACAAGACTTAAAGGATACGTTCTGACTCGGATCGGAACACCTTCTACGGTCTTCCTCCCCGCTCTCGATCGGCGGGGAGTTTTTTTCGTGTACGCCATTCTAAAGACGGTTTCGAAGTTGCACTTCATACTACAATTTACATTCGCGCATTAGCGTCTCGCGACGCTTGATTTCGTGCGAGCGTTGCACCCCAAACTACGATCGGTAGCGGTTTGCTGCGCCTGAAACGGGACTATGATATAATGCGTATATGACTACGAAGACCCTAGAGTTGGCGATGAGCAAGGCATCTGCGCTGCCCGAAGCAGCGCAAGAGAAGATTGGTCGTGACGTACTAGAAAGAGTCGAGGCCCTCGCTCACCTTCGGGCAGAAGTTGAAATTGGCATCCGAGAACTCGACGCTGGCATGGGGACCGAGATACATATGCCAGATATTATAGGGCAAGCTCGCAAGGAGCATGGCCGGGACTAGACGGCTCACTTGGTCGCCCGCGTCCCAGCGAGACCTGCTCGACATATACCGCTATTATTCCCGCGTGGCATCTCCTGAAATTGCGGACAACTTGCTGTTAGAAATTGATGTTGGAGCCTCAAGGCTCAAAGTCGAACCTCTAATGGGACCGCCGCGCAATGAATTAGTTTCCGGCCTCCATGCCATTTTCGTTCATCCCTACAGCATTTTTTATCGAGTGGAGAACGATGAGGTTGAGATTTCTCGCATCATCCACGAAGAGCGTAAACCACCATCCGCCGAAAGCTTTTCTGAGTAGTTGGGGCAGTCAGTCATTTGATTCGCCATGCGGTACGCGACGCTGAAAACTTACATTGACCGGGAAAGACATGGCGAAACGGCTCGCAAAATGTCCGCCGCGTCTATTGCGCGAACTGATGTCCCATTGCTGTTGCGAGGGCAATTTTCTCTATCCGGCCTCCTACGCAACGCATCGGTGCGTCTTACATTTTCGCTCAGCATTCAGCGTGTCGAATTGAACCTTCCTTGCCAACGGATATCATCCCGAAATCAGTTGCTTGGGTTTGCAACAGAAATGGGCGCAACTATAGTTGCGCCCATTGTTGTCACCTCACTATTTTGAGGCGAACAGTTCGACTTTGACCATTTCGCCGCCCGACTTTCCAGCGGGGCGAACAAAAAAAGTGTCGCCGTCTATCGCACCCTGAAGCAAAACATGATGAAGCCGAAGTGCATTGCGAATTACCTCGCTATCAGTATCGGCATCGGTCGTTTTTTTTAGCCACTCAAAGGAACCCGAGGCCTTCTCGGAGAGCGTGATACTAAATCGACGTCTTCCACTCGATCTCGAGTCGGCACGAGCCTTAGAAGATCTAACCTCCTTTCCCGTTGCTCGCTGATTTCGCGGCCGTGACGTTGGAATCGTGACTCTCGATTGAGCCTCCATGCGCAAACCCCTCTCGTTGAAGAAATCCAGCATCCAAAATGATTCGCTGGACAGGAACGTTTATACCGCATATATTGTAGTACACTATATGATATAAGTCCACACGATATGCGAGATTATTCCGATTTTCGCATGTTTCCCAGAGAGTTGTGCGTGCGTAGAGGAGGTTGTAACCAGACGGAGAAGTGACCATGGAAAACCCGCAACATCTTCCGGAGCGAGTTCCAAGTGAGACCGACCCGCCGAACAAAGTAGTGAGGATACCCCGCCTGGCGAAGCGGATCACAATACAGAAATTTCGGTTAGGAGCCTTTGTTAGTCTGAAAAGGTGGAAGTCAGCGTTCACAGCACGAAAGGAAGTACGGGTAGAGGAAGAATATGATTGAAGGAGATCACGGCGCGGTCCAGTGAACTTGGACGACTTTCCCGGGACGAATTGGAGACGGCTGGCGATCTTTTCGTAAAGGACCTTGGGCTCCGTTGCGGCTGGCCACCTTTTGGCTGATCCCCACAGACCGACCCATTATGGGCATTCGACCTTCAGAAAATTGCTAGGCTCTTCTTGGTCTTTCGCACCATCTTGCTGCCCCCACGGTCTCGCGCGAAGACCTGGCTAAACCACCCATCTGCTCGAAGCTCGTATCTTCTCAAAAGCCGAGGAACTTGAGCAAGGAGCCTATAAAGTGAAAAACCCCGCGAGGGGGCTAATATTCATGTGCAAACATCAGGGTCAGCACGCGAAGGGTCTTCTCGGGATCACAGGGGTCTTCGGACCCGTACTCCATATGCGCGTCGTAATAGTCGATCTTCCAAAGGAATTTTCGACCGACAAGTTCAAAGCTCCCGAAGTCACGCTCTGCGTGTGGATCGTTATCCGAATCGAACTTTTCATAAGAGGCCACAAGCTGCAGCGCCTCGGCTTTGACCATGTCGGGTAGCTCATTCACTCCCGCCGTGAGCAAAACCTTGCCGCCGGAAAAACTCCGACGAAAGGCATCGTTGAGCACAGCGATCTTACTACCGCACGCTATCCTTGGTTTCGATGGATCGTCACTCATCACCGCCTCCGTCTTGCTACCGCTGTCCCACCATGAGGCAGCAGAGCGCAAGACCGAGGCGGTACGTCTTCACCCAGTATGAGCGCAAAGCATTCACCGGCTAGACGTGAGAGTTTGTCTGATTGGCAAATGTCGACAGGCCATCCGAGGTGTCTTTTTTTGCCAATTCTACATGATGTTGCGCCGTGTAAAGAAAGTCACGATTCGTATCGTTGGTAGATGAATTCCAACAACAATGCGGTGCTTACACTGGGGCGCGTTGATTTTCGCGATGATAGGCGGGTCTTCGGGATACGAAACGAAGACCGCTTCTCCCATATGTTCATCCTCGGAAAGACCGGCACCGGCAAATCAACCTTGATTGAAACGATGGCGCTGCAGGACATGGCGCGCGGTGCCGGGTTTGCACTGATAGACCCACATGGTGACCTCGTCGAGCGCATAGCGGCACGCATCCCGCAATCACGAGCCTCAGACGTCATATACCTTGACGCAGCGGACCCTGCCCAACCCTATGGCTACAATCCGCTGCGTCACGTCCGAGCGGACCGCATTCCCCTCGCCGCTTCTGGCTTGATGGAGGTCTTCAAGAAGAAATGGCCGGACGCCTGGGGCGTACGCATGGAGCACATCCTGCGCAATACGCTGATGGCGCTCCTTGAGCAGCCGGATGCGACCCTGCACGATATCCTCAGAATGTTCTCGGATAAGGAATACCGGAAAGGGATTGCACGATCTCTCAAAAACGAGCCGGTGCGGGCTTTTCTTGAAAAAGAATTTGAAAAATTCTCTTTTGGCTACCGCGCTGATGGGACCGCGCCAATCCAAAACAAGGTAGGTGCCTTTCTGGCCGACCCTATGCTCAACCGAATTCTCACTGCACCAAAGCAAGATCTTCATATCCGCCAGCTGATGGATGATGGGAAAATTCTGTTGGTCAACCTCGCCAAGGGGAAAATCGGCGAAGACAGCTCATCATTGCTCGGCGCCCTTCTGGTGACGACCATTGGCCTCGCCGGATACAGTCGGGCGGACATGCAATCCACCAAGCGCCGCGACTTCTTCGTCTACATTGATGAATTTGGGAGCTTCACGACCCTTGCCTTGGCAAACATGCTGTCCGAAATGCGCAAGTACCGGCTTGGGTTTACCGTCGCGGCGCAGTATTTGCAGCAACTAGAGCCCGATATTCGATACGCCGTCATGGGTAACGTCGGCACACTAATTTCGTTTCGCGTCGGTGTTGAAGATGCCACCTATCTTGCGAAGGAATTTCAGGCACGGTTCGAGCCGCTCGATCTCATGCAGTTACCGAATTATCATATCTATCTCAAACTGATGATCGACGGGATGCCGTCGAAGCCCTTTAGCGCGGTGACGCTTGGGATTTAGGCGTCGGCTCTCGTTCTTTCACGATAGGTTTTTTCTCCTCCTCCCTTGCCCAATAGCCCCTCAGGTTATCTGGATACTGGAAAACTTTTTTGGTAAATTGCCCTTGTCGGCACACCAGCTTAGTTCTTTCTACCTCAACCGCTGCACAACCGGCGACGATATCCACGACAGTCGGTCCGGTCATATCAAAAACGCTCTTAAGCGAATTCGAATGAATGTTGCTTACTATTCGATCCCGAATATCGGCAAATATTTTATTTCCCGGTGATGCTGCAAGAAAATAGTTCGTCAATCTTCCATCGCCCTCGCGGAGAAGCAACTCGGTCTGATCCGGCAACAGGAAGGATTCAGGACACCAGGAAAATGCAGCATCTATGTCTAGATAAATACCGCCTTCGTGCAGGAGAACGAGCACCCTCCACAAATCTGCCCTGGCTGCTCCGATTTGGAGTCGTGAATAGCATTCATAGATTTCCCCAGAACACTTTTCTCTGACATATTTTTCACAGTCATCGTCATCGAAAAAACGATACTCAAAGGTTGGCGTTAGGAATCGATTGAACAAATAGTTTACGTAGACTGAGAGCGTCACCTCAGCGCTGTGGTTTGTCTGCCAGAAGATACGGGGAATTTTCTTTATGGCTCTCAGCGGCCGCTTGACCGGAGAGGCCGCCGGAATTCGATAACGTTTACCCGGCCTCAGTTTGAAATCGATAAAAAAGATTAGCTTAAGCGCGTTGCCCAATAGTTGTACCAGAGTTGTGCTGGCACGCCGCCACACCGGATTTGGATGCCACGAGCTTAGGCGGGTGGCGCTTGAGCTGCGCTGGTTCTGCACATTGGCCCAAAACATTTACTGCTTATCGCAATCATTTTCGAACGTCTGTGTCTGACCTCCGTCTTGACGAAAACCAGTAAGAGCGCCACCAGACATGCTCGTATTTTGGGTGCTTATGTTGATCGAGCATCGCGCTACGTTCCCACCCCGAAATCGAATGCTAATTATCTTGCTCACGCTGGAGTTGGTCGCACCACCCGCGACCATACCCACATAAGGAATCAAGCTGACGGGCGAGACTGAAGTGTTCGATTCGACGTAGCTATACGTCCAAGTCTCTTCGCCGTTGGCTACGCTGCGGGTAAACGGTGCACCTAAGAGGGTCTGCACCGCGGACTTGGGGGTACCAACGTGGATCTGTTTGGCAGCATCGGAAGAGAATTGCTGTCCGCCAGAATTCGTGCTGCAGCCGGCTAGTAAAAAACAAAGCCATAAATACCGTTTCATTTTGGCGCCCGATCGAGAATTACAAATCTCTATGACCGCTGACGACGGCCACGAGCGGCCATCCAAAAATCAACGGCTGAATCACCAGATTTTTTTCACAGCGCCGCGACAAGCTGCCCACCAGAGCGCATACCAAGCGCGGCTCGCATTAACAGCGGCAGCGCAGCCGCTATCGTTCGCGTTGTTCTTTGCATCAGATCATCTTTAGCCAAAGCAGCTCGTCGCGAGGCGACAATTCTACGTTCGAAACGTCTAGAACATTCATGCACATAAAACGCCCTTGCTATATCTGAGAATGCCTACCCACATCGTCTTTCGCGGTCGCGAGTATCTTCTGAACAATCATGGGGAGGTATTCTTTGTCGTTCAGAGCGAGGTAGGCTGCCGCCAATTGATCAATATATTTTTGTCCATACGGAGATAGCGCACTTACGACCCGCGCGATGTCCGAGTCGTATTCGACCAGCGCTCTCCACTTTCCTCTGTCATAGGGATCTGGGTTTATGGTTCTAAGCTCTCGTTCGCGATAGTGACCGTTATCGGGAGGAGCTAGAGCACGCCTGTCCCGTTGTTCAAGAACAGGCCCTTGTCTGTGTGGATTTAGCGCGGCGTCAGCAAAGGTCGGTTGCATATCTTCCGGTAGCGCGGCCGGCTGTGAGTTAACGGATACGACGTTGTTGATCACCACTTTGCGTCGGCCGCCACCGAAGATGATACAAATTATGCCAAGCATCATCATCGGCACGCCGATGAATGCCCCGACAACTGAAAGTGAGATGAGAAAGCCAAATATAAATAGAAGGCCCCCGACAATCCGCATGGCTTCCCCGGTTCACCGATCGCGTTGCATGACGCCAATCGCTCAGTCCCGGGCGATGCTACCGTATGGCCAATTTTGTTTCAGAGCGTGATATTATGGGGCTTTCTAACCCCTATTTATGATCGGGCACTTACGCGCAGAGCGCAAACAACGGCAAAAGACTAAGAAAATAAGGACCAAATCGCTTGCAACAAAATTGGCCATTCTGTTTCGGGGAAAAGGAAGCGAACCAGTTAAGATGCACGCTTCGCGTCAGCCCGAACCAAGTCTGTTTGGAAGCAATGGCTCCCGCAAATATCTGAACGCTGCCGAACAAAAGAGATTTCAATCCGCGATCCAAACGCTTCCTCCAAAACAACGCCTTTTTTGTGCGGTCCTGTCCTTGAGCGGCGGCCGAATATCGGAAGTGCTTTCGCTGACGCCTAATGCTGTCGATGTCGAATCAGGTGACATCGCACTGAGGACTTTGAAGCGACGCAAGCAGGGTTTCATCCGACAAATTCCCCTCCCCCTACAGATCATGTCTGAGTTTGAGCGCCAGTTTGGAATTGGGACGGCTCGGCTCGATCCGCAGCTGCGCAACCGCCCTATTTGGCCGTGGAGTCGCACCACCGCATGGAGGCTCATCAAAACGATTATGGCGACAGCGAATATTGTCGGTCTAGCGGCGAGCCCGAAAGGTTTGCGCCACACCTTTGGCGTATCGGCATTTCAATCAAACGTTCCACCCCATCTTGTTCAAAGATGGCTCGGACACGCATCGCTACGGACTACGGCGATTTACGCTGAGGTAAGTGGTGAAGAGGAACGGCAGTTCGCGGCTAGAATGTGGGATGGGCAATAACTTGGCATTTGCCGCTTTATGATAACTCGCTTGTCGATGCAACTTTATGTGGTAATGTTTCCTACGTTCACTTTTTAAACACGGAGATTGAAATGTTTAAACGGCGTCTTGGTAAGACCTATCATCAGGGCGGTGACAACAATTCCGCCAGTCTCAATTCGTGCCCTGACGTTTGGGAGTTAGATGACGGCAACTTCGCGGTAATCGGCCTGCGAAAGACAGCATACTTGAAAGCAAACCTCCCTTTGTCTGCGAGCTGTGGCCCGGACGAGGAGATTGTCGTTGTTCCGCGCGCGGTCTTTATTGATGCTGCTAAGGATGTATAATGAGATCTTATGAAATTTTTCCCAAAAACTGATGACCTCAGTTCTGCCGGCGAATATTTTGGTTCGCCCCAAGACTTTCTTGCAAGTTTTGGAGCAGCGTATGACTCGGTTCGAGGTCAGCTTCTTAAGTTTGAACGCCGACAAGAATATCACGAGATAGATAATCAGAGCTACGACGCATTCCGTCTGGGCGACACAATCCGAGCGATCGAACTGATCCGCCAGTCCAAAAAGGGAGATGATCTCTTCTACAAAAAGTTAGCCGCTGACCGGGTAGAAATTACCCGCGTGCGTCCAGTCAAGGTTCCACGTTCCGCCTATCTGAATTGGGAAATTGAAAACTACAAAATATCCGAGGAGTACGGAGAGCGAATATTCTTTTTTCATTATGAGCAATTGGCCGAGCTGTTGGAATCGAACGTGCGCCACGACTTCATGATTTTCGACTCTCGCTTCGCCTTTATGCATGATTACGACGAGCGTAATGTACTTCGAGGGGGTTGGAGGTTTCAGGATCTTGAGAGCATATGCAAACTTTTGACCTTGTTTGCCGTACTCAAAGCGAATTCTATTCACTTTCGTCTGTGCGTTTAGATGGCTAATAGCGTTGGGCCCAGTTGGTTTCAAATAGTTCAGACCGTTCTCATTGTTGCGGGATTCTTGCTCGCAGCGTACACATTTTGGCGCAATACTCGCGCTCAACAAGTAAGCAACTATATGAACCTTGTGAAGTACAATCGTGAGATTTGGCAACTCGCGATGGAAAACAAGACACTTCAGGAAATCCTGTCCGATAATAGTGAACTCTGGACGAAAGAGACAAGCTTCGAGGAAAAGCAGTTTTTGAAATTTATCTTCCTGCACCTCAGCAGTTCGTATCATCTACTTCAGGCTGGCAGCTTGATCGCCCAGGAGGGGCTGGCTGACGACATAAAGGACTTTCTTCGACTTCCAATGCCGGCGCGCTTCTGGGAGGAAAACAAGAGATTTTACAACAGCAATTTCGTCAAGTTCGTCGAAACACACAGAGGGTCAGCTGCCTTACCAAGAGCATAATGAACACCGCTTTTGGCGAGCCTCACCCGCGTATTCGAGGGCGTCGAACGCGGAACGCGTTGAACCCAACCCTTCTATTCCGCTGCTGGGGAGCCAAACAAGTCCAGCCGTCGCCGAGTTCCCTATGTTCAGGTTGTAAAGTAGACAATTTACTCGTATGTTCTGCCCTGCCCGCTAGCTGGTTCCTCAAACCAATGGGCGTCGACGCTCTTCACGGAGTGGTCGATGAACATGTTGAGAAGGCTGGTATCGAAGAAGGAGCTGAAGTCGGTTTACGGTATTCCCTACTCGCCCGCGCACATTGCGCGCCTTGAGAAGGTTCAGAAATTTCCCATTCGGGTTGTTCTTGGACTTTGCAGGGTGGCTTGGTACGCGGACGAGATCGAAGCCTGGATCGCGTCACGTCCTCGCGCTGCATAAACCGCAGACACTTTTGAAGGGTTCTTTTGGGCGGTGGGGTTCGAAACCTGCCGCCCCTTTTCTCTTCGAGAGCGGTAAATGAACGCTTCAGAACTAATACGTGGCCACAAAACCGATCATCAAAGCCGGTCTTCTCATGCATCCCTACTTAGCTTGCTAACCACTTGTTAAATAAAATTCTCGAGGCCGTGAACTGGAGAAATTATTATGACAGATTCGCTTGGCGTTTCGCCGCCCGAAGATCCGCCTGCCGTTTCGGCGCACAAAACTCCTACTAGTGCGCCACTCCCGTCGACGAGCGCGGATACAGTCAGTGATACTCTATCACCAGGTCAACTGGCAGCGATTCGTGACTATATGCTCAAACTAATAGCTATCCCCGGCGCTGCACTCACGATTATCTCGGCCCTGACGGGTTACATCGTAGGTCAGCATGAGGATGCAGCTGTCATTGAACGAGCGTTGCCGATCATCACCGAAGCAGCGAGACAGACGGGGCTTGCAAATGGGCAAGCAAACAGCGCAGCCGCAGAAGCAACAAGCATCCTGAAGGATGCAAAGTCCAAATCAATCGAAATTACAGAGGTTCAACAAAAGATTACCGGCTTACTAAATTCGAACAACGACGCGATTAAGAAGAACTTCAGCGATTTCGCAAATTCCTTGGTGCGCAATAAAGAATTCACCGATGCCTTGGGAACAGCTTACCAATCCGACGTTTCAACTATCAAAAGTGAGTTTTCCCGCCTTGCAGACAGGTTCGTATTCTCGATTGTTCGTACGGACTTCATCACCCAGCAGGCGTCCTTGTCGTGCCCGACTGGAGCCAAACTTGTCTCTGCTGCCTGTATTGGAAACAACGGAAGCCTTCAGGCTGCGGTAGGCCCCGAATTCCGGTCTGACGGAAGTGTTGGTTGCTACCGATACGGCAGCAGTGTAATGCCTGTCCAAGCCACGGCTATTTGTTTACAGATCAAGTAAGTCTGACCGTTCGCCTAACACGACGCCACCGCAGCGTAACCGATGTCCGTGAACCGACCCAATTGGGGCACTGATTTCTCCATAATGGCAGCCGTACGACGGCCATGCACAAAGCTATACCGTATAGCCAAGCGGCAATTTACATTTTCACCATACATTTCAATGATTCCGCACATCGGTCCGCCCGGCATCATGCCGCGACTTTTTCATGTTATTCCTTGGTCTTCCTCTACCTGATGCGCGAGCGAGCGCTCCCGCATCACGGATGCCTTTGGTGTCTTTAGATAGCGACCCAAAACCGGCTTAGGGAAGGGAATATGAAGGTCGCGGCACCCAGCGCCGAGGGGTAAAGTAACCTAATACAGCTTGACGTTGTTCCGCAAAGTTTTCCAGAATGGCCCGGGGATAAGTTTGGGGGCCAATATGTTTCTGATCCTACGCCGCGATCAGCGCAAAAGCCTGACCGGCAAGATGGTTTTTCGGCTCGACGTTCATGCCGAAATCGAGCCGGCCGAGATGCAATGCATCGAGCGGTATCGCCTCAAGAACACCGTGCTCTACACAAAGAGCGTTTTAATCGATCGCGGCTCCGGGTTGCTAGGCTTGCTGTCGCGGCTGTTCTTCAGGGCAGTGAACATTTCGATATCAGTTGGCGATCTCGTTCACGGTAAGCGGGTTGAGTGCAAGAACATCCTTGAGATGCTGGCCGTCGAAGATCAGATTCGCGAGGCTGCAAAGACTTTCAAGCTGGTCCTCAATGCCGCTACTCATTTCGGCGGGGAGGAAGCCATTGAGCTCTGACAACATCTTTCACTGGGCGTTTTCCAATGTCCTGCAATGGACCAATTTTCGCGCATTATTCGTCGGCTCAATGGCCGGCCGCGAGCGCAAAGAACTTCAAGCGCTGTACATGCAAGTTCAGCGAGCATACAAAAAGTCACCCTACGCCAAAGACGACGCGGCAATCGATTTTGTCGACGGCGTAGTAGATGAAGCCTTCGACCGCGCCGGGCGTATGCCGCCCGCAAGTTTGCGCACCGAATTTTGCGAGGTGGTATGGCAATTGTTACACAGCGAGCCGGCTATTGTCGGAATGCCGGCCCTCCCCGACTTCGCCCATTTATCCTACGACTCGGTGCAGGCGTTAAAGTCACTGCTCATCGTCAAACAGCGCGTGCTGAATGATCCAAAGTTCTATGTCGAAATCTGGCGCGAGAAGATCATACGGCTACTGGAAGGCCTGATTGGCTACTTTCCGCCGTTCGTGTTCGAGCCGCAATTGTCGGACAGACCATCCACCTTCAGCGTCTCGTTGATCGATATCTGTGCTAACCCGGGCGACGCCATCGAGCGCACCATGGCGACCATGTATGACGACGATGTCGTGCAGGCCGAACTGTTCGCGTCGGTGCGCAAGAGTTTCGAAAACAATCTGGCTCGTGCCAGCGGCCTTAACCCGGAGGAAGCGGCGCGCCATACCCGGTCGGTTCGTACGCCCAGCACCAGCCGCGGTGTGACGCCCCGCGAGTTAGTGGCCGACTTCCTGTCAGGAACGCCGTTTCCAGGATTGTTTCTGAGCAATGTCCCCTTCCCCATTCCCGACGCTACTCGCTTCGCCCATCAGTGGATTTTGGCCCCGCAAGGCGCCGGCAAGACCCAGGCGATCCAGTTCCAGTTTCTTTGCGATCTGCCCAAGGTGGCCAACAACGAAGCCAGCATCATCGTCATGGATAGCCAGGGTGATCTGATCCGCAACATCGCCGGCCTGCAGTGCTTTGCGGAAGGCGGCGACCTGCAGGACAAGTTGGTTCTAATCGAGCCTGATCCCGAGTTTCCACTGGCGCTCAATATCTTCGACATGGGCAAAGAGCGCCTCGACCACTACTCAGTCCGGGACCGTGAGCGGCTGACCAACAGCACGCTGGAGCTGCTGACGTATGTGATCGGAAGCCTGTCCGAGACCGAGATGACCCCGAAACAGCAAACCCTGTTTCGCTACGTGCTACGCGCCTGCATGCAAATCCCGGACGCCACCATCCATACCTTTGCCGAGTTGCTGTCCGGTTCGACCGAGTACCAGCAATATATCGACCAACTGGAGGGGCCGGCCAAGCTGTTCTTTGCCACCCAGTTCAACGACGTGCAGTTCAAGCAGACCAAACAGGAGGTAGCGTGGCGGCTAATGTACCTGTTGGAGAACCCCACCTTCGAGCGGATGTTTTCCAATCCGCGCTCGAAACTCGATCTCTACACAGAATTGCAGTCTTCCAAAGTGATTTTGATCAATACTGATAAAGATCTGCTCAAGGACAAGCGGACCGAGATGTTCGGGCGCTTCTTCATCGCCATGCTGCTGCAAAGCGCGCAGGAACGCGCCGCCCTGGAGCGCGACCGACGCCTCCCGGTGTTTTGCTACATCGACGAATGTCACGACTACATTGCCAACGACACCAACATCACCACGCTGCTCGATCAGGCCCGCAAAATGAACATCGGGCTCATTCTCGCCAATCAGCGCTGTGCCCAGGTTTCCCCGGCGGTGCTGGATGCGCTTAATAACGTGTCGATTAAGATTGTCCGGGCGCTAAGTGATAGCGACGCTCATACCCTCGCCCGCAATATGCATACCACCCCGGACTTCCTGGCGACCCAGCCCGAGCGTTCATTTGCAACGAGCGTCCGCGGCGTCACCCAACATGCCCTCTCTCTGCAAGTGCCGTTCTTTCAATTGGAGGAGCTGCCTCGCATGACGCAGAGAGAGGAACAATTGCTTCGGTGGAACATGCGCGATCGGTATTGCGTGCCGCCTGAGCCGCCGCGCATCGCGCCGATTGAAGAAGAATCCAAGGCTCAGCCGGTCAGCGACGAAGCCCAAGTTGACACCCGACCATCGACGGATTGGTAAAAGACTCTGAATTTTTCTGTCGACGACATACTGCCGCATAGCATCTCACCAGGTCCATAGCGGCGCATTGCGGGCGTTTTCAAATTCGTCCCTTCGTGTATCTCACGATGCATGCCAGCGCCCTCCATATCTTTGGATACAGCAGATCGCCCCCGAAAGCGCTCGCGCCTACATCGCAAAGCAACTGGCAAGCCGCTGGCCTTAAGTCCACGCGACCTTGAGATTTTCAAGCTGCTCAATCGCTATCGGTATCTACGCTCTACGTTCATTCACGCTCTCGTCGGCGGCTACAAGATCGCGGTGATTAAACGGCTCGGCACCCTCTTCCATGACGGCTACCTCGATCGCCCGGCGCAACAGTGGCAGGCCATCAATGCCCGGTATATGCCTGCCGTATACGAGCTTGGCACCAAAGGCGCGCAGGCACTGCGATCTATCGGCATCGCCGTGACACCGGTGACGAGCCAGCAGTTTGCTCACTCCCTCATGGTCTGCGACATACTTGCCTCTATTGAGATCGGTATTCGGGCCGACCCGCAGTTGCGACTGATCTCGTGGGAGGAAATCCTGGCCAAGATGCCAGCAACCGGCGCGGACCGCGAGAGCCCGCTGGAGCTTCCCTGTCAGGTCTCTTTTACCATTCCGCGCAGCAAGACGACGCACCACTCGTCAAAACCGCTGATACCGGATGCGGTGTTCGGCATTGAGTACAAGCCAACCAAATCTTTTCGTTTCTTTGCGCTGGAGGCCGACCGCAACCACGAGCCGGTGATGCGCAATACCCTGTCGCAAACATCATACTTACGAAAAATCTTGCAATACCGCGAGATCGCCAAGGGTATCTACAAGACCCAGTGGGGGCTGCCTAACCTCCTGGTGCTTAATGTCACCACCAGCGAGCAGCACATGCAGAACATCATGTCGCTCGTGAGCAAACTCACGGACGGCAAAGGGACCAGCTATCTGCTGTTCAAGACCATGCCGTCGTTGGCATCCCTGGAGAAAGCGCCCGCGCCAGATGCCAGCATGCTGACGGAACCATGGTCGCGCGCGGGTTTTGAGCCTTTTGAAATTCACAGAACCTGAAGGGAGGTGATTATGTTGGACGAACGCCTGACGCGCATAAAGGACCTTATCGAAACAAAGGAGCGCGTAGACGCCGAACTGGAAGAATTGATCGGCGGTTCTTTGGAGAGGAGAAAGCGATCACCACAGAAGTGCAGCAACTGCGAGCAGGAAGGCCATACGGCAAGAAATTGCCCCACCAAAATGCCGTAGGTGACGATGTAAGACAAAGGCCCGCTCTCGCGGGCCTTTGTTTTTCAATCGTCCTCCAACTCATCCGCCGCCGCCTGATATGGAGGGACAAGAACCAGACCACCATCCCAGTCCTTCCAGATCGGAAGCGTGTTGAGCTTGATCGAGAAGCCGCAGGAAGCAAGGAAGCAACCGGCGTTTTGACCGGAGGTGTATGCGGCGCGTCTTGATGCCTCGCACGCGTCTCTGGCCCCCTTGGGCATATCGGCCAAGACCCTGAAAAGTTTGGAAAGCCGGCTATTCAAACTCCGGCACCAACCGCGGAAGGCTCGCCCTTGCCCACCATGATCGGGATGGAAACATCCTGGGCTTCGCCGGCCGATCGCTCGGCGACGAGCAGCAGGCACTCACCATCCCCAACGGTATAAACCCGCAGGAGATCATCTTTGGTGGCCACCGGGTTGAGCAAGACACCCTCTACCTGGTGCGCGATGTGCTCGACGTTCTCGGAGCGCACGAGAGCGGCGTGACCGACTGCGTGTGCTTCCTGACGAAAATGCCGTGTTGCAAGTCGAAATGCTGGCCGCACTAATGGCGACCATGCATTGCGATACGGTCGAACTTTTCTAGCCCTCTTCGGAGGGCTTTTTTTATATGATATATTGGTGAAGTATGATCTTTCTGAAGACGGCCGCTTCTATTCTCATGATATTGATCGCGTCAGCAACACTCGGACTGATTTACTTCTTTCACTTTCCGCAGCATCCCGTGGTCCCAACCAATCAAGCATCGAGCACAATATCTCAATCGATTGGGACGGCTACAACAACAGATCAAACCCAAGCCGAAATTTATCGGCAGGAGGATTTTCCCCTTGCCGAAAATATTTCGGTAAGCTCCACGACCCCCTGCGATCAAAATCCGAATCACATCTCTTGTCGAAAGAATTCACAAAATGTTTATGGTGACGGCTATTTGATCGTAGGTGCCGATCCAGAAGCCTTTGTAGTCTTGGGAGTTGTCGGAAATTATGGGAAGGACAACAACAACGTCTATTGGATTATCGAGGGAGAAGAAGGGCCAGAACCCCATGCAGTCATCGGCGCCGACCCGAGAACATTTACGGTTCTTCCTTGGGAAATGTATGCGAAAGATACTAATAACGTTTATTGGTCAGGATATAAAATTGCCGGCGCCGACGTCGCTAGCTTTATAGGTATACCTTGCGAACCAGACAAATGTACGGTGGACGCGCAAGACAAAAATCACAAATACCTTGCGGGAGAAACAGCACAATGAGAAAACCAACCCGAAGAGATAGCCAGAGGTCAATTGGTCCCTATTGCAAAATATTCACCAGCCGTCGTCGCTGAGAACGGGTCGAATCGGATTTCTGCGGATTGCCCGGGAATGCGAGGCTTTGTTGTATATTGATCGAGTATGTACATGCCGAACTGACCATTTATGGTTCCGTACCCTAAAAAGATCGCCGTATGAGCAATGCTATTGCTAGACAACACGCCGTTCGCTGGGTAACCGCCATCAGGATTAAACGTAGCAATTGCTGTGCCTGGCTGTAATGCTGGATTTTGTTTTCCATTCAAATCAACTTGAACGCCCTTCGTCCAGTTGTCGGTATTCTGACTGAGCGACGGCGTTAGCGCTAGAACTAGTGCCACACACTCTTCGCGGTCCGCCGTTCCATAGTTTGAAGGGTATATGTATCCCGAGGCGTCTGTTGAATAATTCTTGTTGAGACCGAGCTTTGATATTATATTTTGGAAGAGAGTCGTGTCATGCACGTGCATGCTACCATCGGTAATGATCACAGTTTTTACGACTGCCAAATCTTCGGCGATAGACTTCGTTTGGGTATTTGTCGAAGGTGAGCTTGTTACAATTAGTGTTTTCGCTGGGATAGACGTATCAACTGGTGTAAGGATGATTGTCGGCGTCGAGTTCGTGGTCTGGTTGTTACCCGGCGTGAAAAATGCCGTCTGCCCTGTTGGATAAGCCGAAGTGCCGGCCGGTAAAGTAGGTTGAGAAGAATTATTGTTCGGTAAAGCGCCAGCAATCAGTATTGTGCTCACCGGCTGCCACGGGAAATATGGATAACTCACGCCCGGCTTGATCGTCCAAACAGTATTGTCAAACCCGCCGGGCAACCCGCCGATAAGCTGTGCCGTTGTTTTTCCGGTTCCTCCAGCGCTGACGCTTTGACCGGTACTTAACGAGTCCCAGTAGGAACTCGTTACAACTCCAGGCGATGTAGCGCCCGTGAAAACATTTGTTCCAGGTGAGTTCAACGCAAGGAGCCCGCCAACAATACTGTTTCCTGCACCGTTTACCGGGCCGACCGCATACGTTTCCGAAATCGTGCCGCCGATGTTGTCCGCAACCAAGCCACCGACGTGACTATTGGGGCCACCCGTCACTGACCCAATGGCATAGGATTGGACAATCGTGACGGGCGCGCCCGAAAGGGAAAATGGTACTGAATTAATACCGACAAGACCGCCTATGAGGCTGTCGGAACCACCGGTAACCGATCCAATCGCAAATGTTTGCGTAATGTTTCCAACGTTAATGCCGGCGAGACCGCCTGCAATACCGCCATCTCCTACCCTCACCAGTCCTGTCGCGTAAGAGCGAAGGATACTGGGCGCACTCGCACCAAAAACTGCAGTGTTAGCGCCCACCAATCCACCCACAGTAGAGTTCAAATCGCCGGTCACCGCACCCGCAGCATTCGAATCCGCAACCGTGCCGCTATTCTGTCCGACCAATCCGCCCGCAGCACTGGAAAATGTAAAGCCGTTGCTCACAAGCGCACCGCCATGCACAGAGCCTGTCGAAAACGACTGCGAAATTCCTCCTCCATTGAACCCAACGAGCCCACCAACGGCGCCAGAACCCGCTATGCTGACCGCTGCGGATGCCGAGGATTGGTCGATCGTCCCAGTGGTGTTGAACCCCGGTAAAATTCCTCCCCCGGAACCGTTAGATCCAACGAGGCCCCCAACGGTAACGAAGCCTACCACCGTGGGGTTATTGGCAGCAACTGTGCCCGAGGCAGTGGACTGATTGATCGTTCCATTGTTTCGCCCGACTAGACCGCCAGCTGAACCGCTCGGGATAACCACATTCGAATCTACGACGGAAACATTTGTTACGATCCCCTCGTTTGCGCCAGCCAATACACCTACGTCGCGCGACGAATTACTGGATCCAGTTGCCAATATGTTGGCACTGGCAATAACAACATTGCGAGCTACGCCACCGCTTCCGATTATCGCAAATAATCCGACATCAAAATTCGACGAGGCGATCGTCAGATCGTTTATGGAATGACTTTGGCCATCGAATGCGCCGCTAAACGATTGCTGAAGCAAGATTGGCGAGGAGCGAGACGCTCCAATTGGGATAAAACCAGCACCACCATTCCAGCTCGCCGTTCCACTCGCCTCGATGTTATTTGCGAGGACTACGTTTTGCCCGGCACCGATGCCTTGCAAGCCATAGATGTCCGCTATCAGATACGGCGACGAGCTTGTCCCATTTCCTCCTAGAGCCCGCAGGAACGAGACTGACGAAAAACCGGGAGGTCCTGAAGAGTTTCCTATCCGGAAATCGCTTGCGAAAAAGCTCGGAAGATTTGCGCCGACCTGACTCCAAGCGCCATTTTGCAGAGTAAAAATGCCAACATTGATTGGCGCCGTTGCTGTGATCGAGCCAACAAATCCGAGGCTACCAGCATTGATCGTTAAGCCACCATTTGGTCCGCTAAGAGCCGCGTTGATTGCGATGTTATTGTCTGCATTCAGCGTTAGCGTATTCGGAGTTGACCATGTCACCTGAGCCGCAACCGCAATATTGCCGGGATCACCGCCAGGAACGCTCGTCGAAACTATCACGTCGCCACTAAGCAATGCATTTTGAATGGCCGACACAGTGATGACGCCGGTGCCCGGATTCGTATCAATTTTGGCATCAAGAGGATCGAGCAATAACGTGCCGTTTGTTCCGCGCGGTGCGCCGGTATCCACTGTGCCATCAAACGTCAGAGATTGACGCCCCGATGTTTCAACGAGCCCGCCGTTGCCTGATTGCTGGCCACCTTGTGCCTTGATCGTTCCAAAGAAGTTTGTTACCTGATCTGACCACACCACCACCTTGCCACCGTCACCGGTTCCCTTCGCTGAAGCGTTGATGATGGTAGTCGCGTCGACGCTGACAGTTGATGCGGTAGCTATCGCGAACGATTCCAGAGCAGCCTTCGGATTCTTCGCAACGGCAGCGTTGCCCTTGCCCCCGCCGACATCGCCGCCAATTAGAATCTTGCCGCCACCGGCTTGCCCGGACGCATCAATCGTCGCGGACGTGAGCTGGATGTTTTCGCCACTTACGACGACGGTACCGCCTTTCGTGCTCTTCCGCTTGCCCGCCGCCGAAATCGCGCCGGATAGTTTAATCGTTTGCGGCGGCGCGCCAGCCGGTTTTGTCGCAGCCGTTGCCGCGCCCAGCACGATCATGCCGTTTTTACTGCCGATCGAATTGGCTTCGATCACCCCGGTATTGTTGATGACGGAATCCACCACCTGGCGGGCCGCGGCGGCGGTCAGTTCAACCCGCCCGCCATTGGCTCGGAGCTCGCCGTCATTCTGGACCAGCGCATTGAGCGGCTTGCCGGTCGCGACGTCGATGACCTTCGCTGCAATGGAGTCATTGATGCCCAGCGTGATCAGCCGGTCGCCATAAAAATCGAGGCTGAAATTGTTGCTGGCCGCGAGGCCAACCGTGCCGAGATTGGCCGTGATGGTGCCGGTGTTCCGAACTCCCGGCGCCACCAGCGCGGCAAAACCGCCGTTTTGCGCCGTGATCGTTCCCAGATTGACAATGGACGCGTCCGACCGACCCGGAATATTGAACTGATACCGTCCAGCCATAAAGTCGCCGTTGCGGATATCATTGGTGGTGGCAAGAAAACTGCCGGTATTGATCTTGGAACCGGCGCCAAACAGGATGCCGTCGGGGTTGACCAGGAAGACGCGCCCGTTCGCAGTCAGCGTGCCATCGAGAACCGACGCACCCATGTTGCCGGTAACCCGGTTCAGCGTGATCGACGACGCACTCGGTTGCACGAATTGCGTGGCTTCGCCGCTGCCGATATTGAAGGTCTGCCAGTTGATAACCGCCTTATCGCTCGATTGGGTGACTGTAACCCTGGACGTGCCCTGCCCCTGCACGTTGGCGCTCCCGCCAACCACCTGCGACCCCAGTGGATTACCCGCGGCAGTCATGATTCCAAGCGGCATGAGGGCCGTGGTTGCGAGCAGCGTGTTGCGAAAATGAGCCATCATCCCCCCGCCCCTAATACCTGGCCGTCACGGCAAAGAAGAACCGCCAGTCGTTGCGCGGCCCTTCGAGGCCCTTGGCGCCCTGCAGATCCACATCAAGGTAATTGCTAAAGCCAAAGCGAATTCCGCCCCCGAGCGAAGCGGCTTCGACCTGGGCCGGCGTGCCGACCGCGGGCAATTGCGTCCAGAGTCGCCCCCAGTCGGCAAAGCCGTAGAGCTGGAGTCTTCCTTGCGGCGCATGAACGGGAACGTCGTAGCGCAATTCGGCAAGCGCCTCGAAGCAACTGTCACCGAGCAATTGCGAGGGATCGAAAGCGCGGCCAAAAAACCGCCCGCCGTAGCCGCACTGCTCCGGCGTCAGCAGCGGCTGAAACGCATATTGCGCGTAGGCCCCGAAATATGCCGAGATCGGATTAAACAGCGGCTGGGTGCGATTGGCGCTGATTTCGATCTTGCTGAAATCGACCCGTCCCACCGTCCGGGACGCTAGTGGATTGCCGTTCTTGGTGCTACCCAAGCCAAGAATGCCCTGGCTGACAGTCAGATTGAACTGATTGACGCCGCGCAGCGCGTCCGCGACGTCCGCGTCGATCTTGCCCCGAAAGCCGCGGAGCCGGTCTTCGTTGAACGGCATTTCAAGAATATCGCTGTGATTGTCGCTGGAGAACATCAGTCCCGAAAGCGTGAGGTTGCGCTCACGTGAGCGGATGACTGGATACGACAGCCCGGCATCGAAGGAATTGCCCTTGGTGCGGTAATCCAGCAATTCGAGCGCGGCCGTGCCAGGCCGCCCTCCGGTATTGCTGCCGTCGGCAAAGAATGTCAGCCCCTCGCTGTTCAGCACCTGCCGATAGAAAAGCGAGTAATATTGCAGTTCACGCACCGGTTCGACGCTCGCCCAAGTAAGCGTAAGAGCCTCGTGTTGCCCAAGCAGATTATTGAGCGTCGTCGCCGCCAGATATTGAACGGGGCCGCGCGCTGGCGTGCCGCGGTTATCAATCCGCGCCATGGCATCGATATGCTTCTCGGTCACCTCGACCACAAGCGTTGACGCCGCCTTGTTGGTGTCAGAGGCCTTGAGGCTGGTCGCGAATTTCAGGCCCGGCAGATCACCCGCGAGCAACATATACCGTTCAATGGTCCGAACATTGACCGGACGATCCGCGATGATCTTGGCGGCATAATCGGAGAAGAAATCCCGATAGCGGGAAAGCTTGCTCGGCCATTCGACGCGATCGACATAGCCTTCGATGATCTCGATATGGACGGTCGCGCCTTTAGGATTCAGTTGCTGCGGCGGGACGACTGCGCGAGAGAGAACGTAGCCGTCGTTGCCGTATTTTGCGGTGATAGCGCGGGCCAAATCGTAGACCGCTTGAACGGTGACCTTTTTGCCGAGCAGGGCTTGATACAGCGGCAAGAAATCTTTCGCGCTATAGACGGTCGACCCGGTGATGCGGACATCTTGCACGATGATCTCGGTGCTCGCAGCACCGGCCGGCGCGACGGTACTTGGCAACGAAATGGCACCCGGTCCCGGTTGCGCCTGCGGTGCCGGCGGCTGGGTAAATCGCTCACGCTCCCGACCGAGCTGTTCGCTCGGCGGAATGACCTGCGCAATAGCCGATGATACAAAAAGCAACGTCGCCGCGATTGCAGCGATGTGCCTACAGCCCCCACCCCAAAACACCCAACGCCCCTGGACACAATCGACTGAAATATTCTTCAATTATTGCGGGCATTGAAGCCTAATCCACAACCCATGGCAACCTCGAATCGCCCTGCGGCCGACGGTTGGCAGGCTCCGGTCCCTCCAAATGCCTTTCGTGGCATCATAGACGCGGATAGCTTTGTGCGAATCTTCCCAGAGCAGCGGCGACGAGCGCTGGCGCGGTGAGGGACTTAGAAGGCTTTGTCTCAAAAGCATCGCAGGCGCACCCCGATTCCGCAGGCCGATCGCCACATTAGGTCAAGGTGAAAAATGCTAATCACTCGTCTGTCAAGCGAAGCGTAGAGGTGAACTGGTTCGCATTCCCAACACTCGCCGCGTCCCAGCGTGGGCGGACATTAGCGCTTGCGTATTCAATTCTTAGTTGTATTTTGCGTTGGACCATCAGATGGTAGCCGCGGCGGGGGGCCTGCAGGATGAAAAACGCGTTCGTGATTTTGGCGACGGCGGTTGTGATGCTGGCAAGACCTGCGTCGGCCCAGACCAATGAGCCATTCTCGCAGTGGCGTATCGATGCGTCATTGCCGCTGCAGTTTGGGACCAACTCCCTTCTGACGCAGACGAATTCCAGATCTGATCTTTTTGTCTCTCCGTCGGCCAAGCTGTCTGCGCTTGGGGATCTCGATAAAACCACGTCGTATTCGATCTATGCCGCCGGGAATCCTGATGCTTATACCCGTGTTGTGACTGCTGATGATGGCGTCGCCACGTTTGGAGGCCGGATCGACCAGGCCCAGATATTGGGAAATTTCTCAGCGGGCGCGATCTACAATCATTCGCTGCTCTTCAACGGACTTTATAAATCGCTACTTTTTCAGGCGAACGATTTCTCGGGCTACATAGGCTATACTTATGAGAATAAGGCCGCGGGATTCAGCGTTGTACCTTCGTTCATGACGACTTACCGCTTGGCAGATGTTGCGGCGCAAGATCGGTTCCTCTTCACGCTTAAAGCCGCCATCACGCAAGCGCTGTCCAAGTCGCTGAGTATCACGGTGACCCCGACCCTCCGATACTACGACTTCACCGATGGAACGGCTGCTGGCAAAAGGAACACGTTGCCGTCCATAGTCGGAGCGATTACATACAAACTCAACAAGGATGTCAGCCTTTCTGGCAGCATTGAGTACGATCGCCGTTGGTCCAACCGGGCCGGAAACAACTACGAGGACCTAGTCTTCCTTGCTAGCGTGAACTTTGCCCACGCTTACGATTTCCACCCGAATCCAGCGCACTGAGGGAACCTGCAATGATCATACGATGTCTCCTGATTGGCATGTCGCTGCTGAGTTTGTTGAGTGTGGCGTCTGCGCAGGATGCCTCCGATCGCGTGTCGGACCGCTTCGACACAAGCAGAGCCAAGACAGAGGAACGCTACAACAAGTTGGGCAATGAAGAGCAAACCGAAAAGGTCGTCAGGCCGCCGCAGGTGATTACGGTGCCGGCAGAGACAGGCAGGAAGAAGACTGTGGGATTTTTGGTCGAGGAGCGGGTGAGGCCGAAAACGAAGAGGATCGTCATTCCCGGCAGCGTTGTGACTGTAACCAAGCCGGCGGCAACGAAAGTCAATCCTTATTGAGAGAAAAAGCCCAAAACTGTCGATAGCGCTAAGGCACGGCAAGCGCAGCGCTGGTTCGATTCCCTTTTCAGGCTACTTTTGGTGCGGGTATTTTTGTGGGTAAACTGCAAAACCGAACTGAGGATATATAAAGTAATTCAAATGCTTATTGGCTCAGTTCGATACCGGCCAGGCCGGGCCAGTCACCCTTCCCTGCTAACCGCGGAGCGCGTGAGAAGTCACTGTGCCGCAATGGCTTCTCGAATCTCTCGGCGTTCAAATAGCCGACCCGCAGCAGTCCGCCGAGTCTTCCACAGCCCTCGTTTTTGTTGAGGGTACAGTCTTTAGACTAGAGCGGGATGAGATTAAGCTTGGTCGTAACCGGCGTTTGTGAAGTAGTTGGCACATTCGGCTGACGTGACGGTGTCGAGGATCGGACCGATAGCATTGTAGACGGCCTCGATGGTGCGCTTTGCGGCCTTGCGAAGCCAATGTTTGAGCTTGGCGAAGAACTGTTCGATTGGGTTCAAGTCGGGTGAGTATTTCGGCAGGAAGAAGAGATGTGCGCCGGCGGCACGGATGGCGCGGCGGACAGCGTTACTCTTGTGCAAGCCAAGATTGTCCATGATCACGATGTCGCCGGGCCGCAATGTCGGAACCAAAACCTTCTCGACGTAGAGTTGGAAGGCTTCGCCGTTGATCGGCCCATCGATGAGCCACGGAGCTGTGATGCGATCGTGGCGCAAAGCGGCCAGGAAGGTCATGGTCTGCCAGCGGCCGTGCGGCACCTTGGCTTTGATCCGCTGACCGTGCGGCGCCCAGCCCCGCAGCGGCGCCATGTTGGTTTTTGTCCAGGTCTCGTCGATGAACACCAGGCGAGAGGGATCGATCCGCTCCCGATACTTGATCCATTGTGCCCGCCGACGGGCAACATCGGGACGGTCCTGCTCGGCGGCAATCAGCGTCTTTTTTTATGACTGAGCTTCTCGGCGTGGACGAACTCCCACACCGTGCGATAATCGACCTTCAGGCCACGCTCGGCGAGTTCGGCCACCAGCCCACGTAAGGTGAAATCCGCCTTCCGGCACCGTTGCACCAGCCAATCGCGGTGCGGCCCCCGCAATCTTCTTCGGCCTATAGCCGCCGATCTGGTCCGGCTCGACGCTGCCGGTCTCGCGGAAGCGCCGCACCCAGTTGATAGCTGTACTGACCGCCACGCCAAATTGTGCCGCTGCCTGATGGCACGACAAGCCACCTCTGCGGACCGAACCGACTACCCGCTCTCGAAGATCCAGTGAATAAGCCCGTCCCATCCATGCTGGCCTCCTTCCCAGCCAGCATGTTGAATCAGAACCGACCTGATTTGGGAATCCTCAATCGATTCAAGCTAGACCCATCCCGCTCTAGGAGTTGGGTTGGCCAGTGACGGATTGTCGATGTCCGGTTTTGTACGCACATCGGATTCTCCAGTCAGGACATTATGGTGAGTCCGAAAAGTCCAACAACGGACGTTGACGGTAGAGTTCGCCTACAGCTTATTCTGACCGGCGGCCTTTGCTTCAAGCCTCCTGTGCATAGCGTACAAGAGACGCTTTGACCATCTCCAGCATTTCGTCCCTCATCAGATCGCGTGTACCGCGAGCCTAGGCCACCGCGCGGTAGCCTGTTCATATTGGACGCCTCGAGCGGAACATATCGAACACCACGCGCCGCCATCCGTGACGTCCATCACGGGACGATTTGCGACGAGGGCTGTCTCGTGAAGGAGAAACAGAAATTCAAACCGCCTGTCCGGTTTTTCCGGAGGGCGCACCAAGACAATGTCGAGCCGGCCGGTGATCAGCCGTGGCAGCAGCCGAATTGTCTTGTCCTCTGTCAATTTCACCGTGACATCTGGCCTCCATTCACGAAAATCGTGCAGCAGCATCGGAGGGAGTCCTGCAGCGGCCTTATCGATCGCGCCCAGGCGGACGGTGGCGCCCTGCTTGCGGCCCCTTGCCTGGAACCCGACCGCACGGCTGCCCGCCTGCGCCAGCAAAGTGCGGGCTTCCTTGAGCAGGACGAACTGGCGAAGACCTTCAGCGGCCGTGCCGGTCTGTCGCTCCAGCGCTCCTTGACGTGCCATCGAGACCAGAGAAAAGGGCAACATCCGCCGCCAGGTGCACCCGAAAGTCGTGCGGCAGGGGCTCAGGCTGGCATTCCGGACCGGACGCGAGGTGCCTTCGTAAAAGGAGTACAGCCGGCGACCACCAAGCTGGACGTTTCAAAGGTGCTGCCAAGCTGGGGTTAGAGCATTAGCGACTGGCCGACGAAGTCCCTAAACGCCCATGTAGGCGAACATCGCGCGCCAACGGAAAACGCGCTAGTGGGGTCAAACGCCAGCTTTCCAACGGTTCAATACTGTCGCACCGGGAGGTTCGGGCGAGCCGCAACAGTTCGTCTCAACAGCCCCTAGAACCGCAACCCGCGACTGCTACGTCCATCGGAAGTACGCCCAAGCACCCCAACAACGCGGCCGCAAACAGCACGACGATCAGCACTTTCGCCAGATTGATGCGTGACATTGGATGCCTCCGCATTAAACAATATGTTGCATTGCTCACGTAGGCAAGCGAATCTTTGCTTTCTGCCCTGCCTCGTCCAGCAAGCTTTTCTTTTCCGGGTCAAGCCCAGCGCCTTGGATAAGCTTGTCGATCCGCGTGTTGTCCCAACTGCTTCGACCCTCGGATCCGGTGGTGGCAGTAGCGTCTTGAAGGTCCTTGAGAGAGGGATTCTTTCTCAACTCTTCAGGGCTTGCCAATGGATTGCCCAGAACGGCGCTGGCAAATCGCATGTAACTGATGATCATCCGCGCGCTGACCGCACCGCCTATCGTACTAATCGCCCTCTGGCCGCTCGTCTCGACAGCTGAATAGTTTTTCGTTAACAAATAGCATTCGAGCAGGTTTAGCCACGCTCCCTCGATCCATCTCAACTCGGTTTTTTCTGTCGGCCCGTTAACAATGCTTTCGTATACGGAGATTGCAGCAGCGTAGTCATCAGCGTTATGGGCGGCAAGTCCGGAAAGGTACCGCACGCCAGTATCGTCCCGGTATTGAAGCGAGAGCGCCAGATGACGTCGCGCACCTCCAAAGTTGCGGGCGGCCAGTTCCTGCCTTCCAAGATCCTCGTTTATATCGGCAAGGAGGCCCCTGGCGTCGAGGTTGTCGGGCTGAAGTTTCAGAACCCTTCCTAACCAGATCTCAGCTTCCTGGTATTTGCTGGATAGCGCCGACATTCGACCTAGGAGGAGTAGCGTTGCGACGTCACTATCCAGGTCATTCAGCAGTTCCAGCTCCTGGAATGCAGCTGGCCCTTCCCCCGTCATGAACAAGGTCAAGGCCACAAAACGTTGACAACGCCGCGCATCGCTGCTTTTGCCCTGCGCTTCATACAGGCTTCTGGCCTGCCGGAAATAGGGCAGGGCATCGCCACGGTTGGGGTGGAGTATACCAATCGCTTCATTCAGCTCGGCCTGGACTTCAGGCGCGAGTTTCGATTGATCCTTCCCCGCCCTGAAGAAATGCTCCAGAGCAAGTTCGTTTTCTTTCTTGCGTCTCAAAACGGCGCCCAGAACGTATTGCACCGCTGCGTGATCCCCGTGAACCGATAACATGTGGTACGCTGCAAGCGCGCCCCGCTCAAATTCACCGTTCCGTGCAGCGGAGTTCCAGACACGCAACAGGTCTTCAGCAGTTTCCGGAGTTTCCATGCCTCCCAAACTGGGAAACGCACCATCCTTCGTTACCGCAACCAAAAACTCATGAACGGTGCGAACATAGTCGTTCAACAAATCGACCGCAGCAGCCATCGGACGGCTGGCCGAAGGTAAATTGAAGGTGAAGATCGATGGTTCGGCTGCGCCGTCTCTGTTCACGATCCTCACTATTGGACGCAGTTCAACAGTCTCGTTCTCGAACCCAAACTCACCCGAAGCGCTCGCTGCAGCGGACGGCGATGCATCGGACTGCGGCGTAGCGCAGATAGACGGTCCGTCCGAAATTGCCGGTGTAGAGAACTTCAGCGTTGAAAGATCCTGACTCAAACGCCGGCGCAGTGCCTTCGCGAGAATCTCGATCTCCTTACGGGCCAATTCGGGAACTGCCGCAACCCGCAGGCATTCTATCTCAACTGTGCGCCGCTCCGGCTGCTGAACAGCACGCTTGTGAAGATACAGCGCCAGATCATTCGACAGGCGATCCCCGACCCCGAAGATCGCTTTGGCATCCAGAGACAGTGCGGGGAACGGAATCAGGCTCTCGGGCCGAGCAACGTCGAAAAGATAGGATGTAACAACTACTATATCGGCGTCCTTCGCGATTCGTCCTCCGAAGAGATAATCGCAATTGTTCCTTTGCAATGCCGTCTGCAAGTCGGCTCGACGGCGGCTACCAATTTTATCGTTCGAGGCTCCGCCAACGAAGGCATCCTGGATAAGTGCACTAAGCTCCCTGTTCGTGTCCGCTGCATCCTGGCTCCATACGGAGACCGCGGCCGGCAAATCGCGCCGGCTCAACAAATTTCCCGCCAACGTTCCGACTATAGCGGGTTCGACACTGCGACCGAGACTTGATTCGAAATCACCGAACAGGGAAAACCGGCCAATTAGAAGACGTGGGCCTGGAGCGCCACCGGTACCACACAGTAATGGTCGATCGCCGTCTTTCGCATGGTGATCGGCCTGTGAAAACGCCAGACGGGCCGGACACACCAACAAACAAACCAAAGCAAAAAGGAACCGGGCGATGCAAAACCACCCGATCGACGAAGCACGAAATCCTATCGCCAACTCAGTTGCAGGTAAGTGTAGGCGCATAGTGAACACCTCGGATGTTCAATCCTTCGCGATGAGCCTGGACGTATTGTACAAGAGCGTCGAGAACGGTTTTTAGCGTGCTGCCCTCGTCGAAGCAAAAATCTTCAAGTCGGCGCGGCCTTTTGTTCGGGTCGGTGTCTTTATAGGTAATGGCGAGTGTTTTGCGCCGTTCGCCCATCATATAGGTTAGCTCGAGTTTTGGTTGGAACAGCCGCTTATCGGATTTTTCAATCGGCAGTAGCCAACCTCCGATTATCAAGTCGGCCTCTCGAAGAATTTCGGCTCCTGGCGAGCCGGCTTTGCAGAGACTCTCCGCATCGGCTTGAGTGATTACTCTGGCGGGCGTCCAATGCTGAATGGGACCGGGCGGGTAACTCAACTCGCTCGAGAGCCACGCCATGATGCGGGCGCGAGGAGACGTAGGCCAGCCGGTAAAGTCGTCGATGCAACGCATCGCGTATTTCGGTTCCAGCTTGATTTCGGGGAATATGTCCTGAAATTCGCTGTACAAGCGCCCGCCCTCGTCCTGCGGAATATCGCTGGTTTGAATGGACTCCGTGGGAGAGATGATGGGTAGTTCATCTCTCGTTGCCGGAACTGAAATGTAAATCGGCCCCCTCAGGAGCATTTCTGCCGCCAAGCCCTTCGAGTCGGACAGCTTTCCGATCTTCCAGATTATCCTAACCCTTTTAATGCTCTTAACATCGGGAACTGCTATCAGGTAATGGGTATAACCACGGTCAGCCAAGAGTTTCCAATCAGGATCTTTTGCCTTCCTATTCCTTTCAAGGTCGCCTACGGTAACTCCGCTGATGAGGCTATTTCCCTCAAGACGACGCTGAAGATCACGGGCCAGTTTTTCAAGCGCAATGTAAGCGCGCACTTGCCCGTCGGACTCGGGCTGCAAATTGCCCTTGGTCAAGCCGATAAAGACCCGCGCACCCTCCAGCTCTTCGCTGGTCCATTCCTGTGACCCAGCGATGGATGGAACCAACAAAACAAACAGGGGCAAAAGTATTGCTCCCGCAAAGGCCCGGTTTGGCCGGAAGTATTTGTACAGCTGCTCGACGAGCCTACGCATGACTTACCTGCCTCTTTAATGCTTTATGTTCGACCGTCTTGAGCTCAGCGACGCGTAATACATTTGAGTTGAATTTCCGTCTGATCAGCATCAGTCAGAATTTTCCTGACGCTACCGCGAAGAACAGTCTTCGCATATCCTTTGGCGAAAGAGCCTGCCGTCTTGCAGTGCACTTCCACGGCTACTTCGGAGACACGTCCGGAATCCTCCGCAGTGTACTCCATTGCACCGACCCAGCCGTGTCCCTCAATGCTGTCATCATGGGAAGGAAACCCGGTGATCGTGTAGCCGGCCGGCGCGGTCAGCATTGCACCATTTGAGCGCAACCCTGCAGATCCCTCACACATGATCTCAACGACCTGCTCCTGCATTGACTGCGGCTTGGTTAGTTCGGCACGACGTCTGTCAATACAGACCTGTCGCTCTCTTGGTGAGAGAACCGGGAAAAATTCCGAAGCCACACTGGACAGTGGGGCGGCCAACGAAAATCGGCCATCGTGCTCGCTCTTTTTGTTCGTCATGATACCCACCACAACGCCCGTTGCGTCGAAGACTGCCGCACCACTGTTGCTGGGGATGACGGCCAGTTCGAGAACCAGTCGATCTCCGAGTAACGCCTGGTCGGAGACATTCAACGTTCCGGAATAGGGACGCGGGACGTTGTCTCCAGCATTCCAGATGATGGCGGTCAGGGGCGGAGAGCCGGATATCTGCGTCATGGAAACCTCGGCATAGGAGTACTGGCCGGTGAGTTGCAGCACTGCCAGGTCCAATTTCGGATCGACGCTTTCCACGAATGGTTCAACGGCCAAGGGAACAGGCCGTCCCGCATCGTCCAGCATGGTGATGGATATTTTTCTGCCGTCGATTTTTTTGGCGCCGCCGATGACATGCGCAGCGGTCAGTACATGACCGACGGGCGATATCATGATGCCTGTACCCACTTCCGGGGGCCCTGTTCCGCGGGCCGGGTCGGTTATGCTCGTGACAATTTTTACGATACGGTTCTTGTTTTCGGAATAAATCCTCGCCTCGTCGATTCCCTCTGCCGCAGCCGCCACGTGAATGGCAAGCATGCCAGCCAGCGGAGCAGCAATCAGGATTTTGCGCGGCACGACGATCTCCTCTCTCATTCCACGACCAGAATATCCCTTGTGTAGGTTCCCACTCCTGGAACGGTGATCCGGGCCGCGTGTCCGCCTGCCTCGTTCAAACGAACAGAGCCAACAAACTGCAAGATACGTCTCTGGAGATCCGAGTCCGTGGTTGTTTCGCGCACCGTCACATCTTCCTTGCCGGACGGGCTTTCCAGCAGGACTCGGGGCGCTAGGTCGTCGCGCTGCACCTCGTCCGCGACCGTAATAGTCAAATAGAGCTGCGCCATACTACCGGAGAAGGCAATCGGCGGGTCGAACCGGGCATCAACCAGCGAGATTTCGACGGAATTGCCCGATTTCGTAACCGCTATCGGGACCGTTCGCCCCGACACCGGCGGTGGACCACTGACGCTGTTCAGCTTTCGCTGCAGCAGATTGATGATCCATTGGTCGTCAAAGATAGTCGCGTGGTCTACGAAAGCCGGCAGGCTGTCCCCCAGATTTGACGTGTCGGCCGTCCAATTCGCAGCACTCCAAAGCGGCACTGTTCCGTCGCCGCGATTTTTCGAGAAACGCCACTTGCTCCATCGGCGATCGCCGGGGTCGATGTAGAGGTACAAATATGTCCCAAACCGGTCGCCGGCGATCGCGGTCAGTTCGACACTTGCCGGCAACGGCTCGCGCATTATCGTCCGGAGTCGTCGGGCGTCACCAAGGGCCTTCTCTACCACAGCGATCCTGACGCCCCGATATTCAGGAGGAAGCCAATCATTAGTCCTCCAGATCTCCAAATCTGTTGGATCGAAATCTGTGTAGTTGCCCTCGTTGCCAATGCGGCAACACTTACTATAACTGGGTAAGAGCTCATAGATGGACGGGAACGAGAAAATGACACGCCTAATCGTGTCGATACCGCCCGCCATGTAGTTTTTGAACTCGCCCCATCCTTCCGACATGGTGGCGAACGTGTTCATCGCGCCCTGGGCGGGTACGCCGAGGCTGATCAAACGCTTCACCGATGCTCCACCTCCAAGCGTCTGGATGTAGATGCGCGCAATTAGCCCGCCCATGCTGTGTGCTATGATATCGAATTCGCGATCCTTCAACCTGGGCTGCGCATCAATGAATTCCTTAAGCTTCCGGGCAGTTTCGAAATTGCTGTAGCGCCAGTCATAGGGAAAGATGAAGAGGTTTTCTCCTTCGCGGTAGTTCAGGTCGGTCAGGGTTTTCAGCAACCCGTCATATTGATGCACGGCCCAGAAGGGGCCGAGGATACTGACGGTTCGGACTGGCCCCCCCACGCGTAACCGTGTGACGGGACCCTTGTCGCCAATTTCGAGATCGCCGAACCTCTTGAAGGACTTCACGCCACCCCAGACCAACTCGCCTTTCTCGTCGAGCAATTCCGAACCGAGTATTCCGGGAATAAATACGACCGGACGAAACGGTTCCGGCGTCTGGGCAGACACCGTTGCGATTTGCAGCAACAAAAGCCCCAACACAGAGAAGGCTTTGCCTATCGACCGGCGATTGATATGCATCGTGGTCTTCCCCCGACTTGAGTTAGCCCCTCACAAAAGTTCCGATCCGCTCTGATTGCGGATTATAGCTTGAAATCTGATGTTGTGAAGCCAGAGGATGCAACCGATCTCACCGGTCAACGCTCCTACATTGAATGCTCACCACGTTCCTTTTGATCCCGTAATTGCACGTTTGCCCAGCCGCGTTCATATTGTCGCACGCTTGGATGACTTGGCCTACAGGGGCAGCGCCAGCAGGCCTTAGCAGCGCGACGAACACGAGAGCCGAGTGGTAACAGAGACCATGGCCTTGTTCATGGAATCCTCCTTGTGCTGTCTTGTGCTGTCGCTCATCGCAAGCAGAATAACGCTGCTCGCCGCTACGTTGTGTGAGGCAGTTCACAAAGAGCGCGGAAAGAACTTGGTCGCCGCACACGGCGATCATATGCCGCCGGCTGCCATCCGCTCCGCAGCGAAGTAAGAACGAGCGTTTTCCGACACGGCACGCGGCGGCGGTCCAAAAGGAAGCCGCTCAAAGTCGATCTTTCGAAGTCAAAATAAGGGGGCCGTGAAGCTGCGCCCAAGGTCCTGTAGTGCTGGCCGACCGGTCATCTGATTTATCGCAGAGTGTTTCGAATATGTCCCTTGCGATGGGAACATTTCCCAATGCGAACATCTGCGGCGTGGAAGTGGAAAGAGACAAACCGCTGGCAACGGCGTGGCCACCAATTCAACTGGGCTCTTACCAGAAATTCCGGTCCAATGTCCGCTTGGGGTCCAGGCTGTGTGAAAACGACCCTCAATGATATGATTCTCCTGTGATTTGTCTGGAGGATTTGATGACGCGCTTTGTCGTTGGCGATGATCGCAGTCAGAGCACGTTGTTTCCCGAGCGATTGGATGACTATTTGGGCGAGGACAATCCGGTCCGGGCGATCGATGTCTTTGTCGATGAGCTTGATCTGGCCAAGCTCGGCTTTAACGGCGTTGAGCCGGAGGCGACAGGAAGGCCGGCCTATCATCCCGCGACGCTGTTGAAGATTTACGTTTACGGATACCTCAATCGGGTGCAGTCGAGCCGGCGTCTGGAGCGGGAGTGCCAACGCAACATCGAACTGGTTTGGCTGACCGGCCGCCTGATGCCGGACTTCAAGACCATAGCCGACTTCCGCAAGGACAACGGCGAGGCGATCCGCAAGGTCTGCCGCGAGTTCGTGGTGCTGTGCCGCCGCCTTGAACTGTTTAACGAAGCGAGCGTTGCGATCGACGGCAGCAAGTTCAAGGCCGTCAACACGCGGGACCGGAACTTCACCCGGGCCAAGATGCAGCGGAGGCTGGCGCAGATTGACGAGAGCATAGCGCGATATCTCTCGCAACTCGACAGCGCCGATCGCCAGGGGGAAGCGGTACCGGAGGCCAAGATCACCCGGCTCAACGAGAAGATTGCGACGCTGCGTGAGGAAATTCAACGCCTGAACGGTCTGAACACTCAGATGATGCAGACCGAGGACAAGCAGATATCGCTGACCGATCCCGATGCACGCTCGATGGCCACCAGCGGCAGGGGCAGCGGGATGGTCGGGTATAATGTGCAAAGTGCCGTCGACACCAAGCATCATCTCATTGTTACCCATGAGGTGACCAACGTTGGGTCTGATCGGAGCCAGCTATCCCGCATGTCTGAGCAGGCGCGTGCAGCGATTGGTTCTGAGGCCATCGAGGCTGTAGCCGATCGCGGGTACTATAGCGGCGAGGAAATTGTGGCCTGCGAGCAAGCCGGCATCACAGTTTATCTGCCGAAGCCGATGACCTCGGGCCTGCTTGCCAAAGGCCGCTTCGGCAAGCAGGACTTCGTCTATGTCGCCGCGGACGACGTTTATCTTTGTCCCGCCGGTGAGCAGCTAACCTATCACTACACCAATGAGGAAGAAGGCAAGACACTACGTCGCTATTGGACCACTGCTTGTCAGGCCTGCGCACTGAAGAGCAAGTGCACAACAGGCAAGGAGCGGCGAATCTCACGATGGGAGCACGAAGCCGTCCTTGAGGCTGTGCAAGCGCGGCTCGATCGGAACCCGGCTAAGATGCGCGAACGCCGCCAAACTGTGGAGCATCCCTTCGGTACGATAAAGTCCTGGATGGGAGCCACGCACTTCCAGATGAAAACACTCGAGCACGTCGGTACAGAAATGGCCCTACACGTCCTGGCCTACAATATGAAACGGGTAATGCGCATTCTGGGCGTCGGCGGATTGATAGAAGCGATCCAAGCATGAAATCGGCTCCGTCGATCCGGCCCAGCCCTTTCCACCAAAATCGCGTTTTTACACAGCCTGGGTCATTCGCGTCGTTTGGCCGTCAGTCGATCACTTCCGATCGGTACCCGATAAGCGGACATTCGGTGAGCAGCGGCAAGTGAAGGGCCGAGTGCACAACGCATTATCTTCGACGCGAACTCACTTGGACGATCTACCATATTGAGCAACGATTCGCGGTGGTTCGATTCCAATTTCAGGCTACTTTTGGCGCGGGTACTTTTGTGGGTAAACCCCAAAACCGAGCTGAAAATATCTAAGTTAATTCATATAGTTGTTGGCTCAGTTCGATACCGGCCAGGGCACCACCTTCGCTCGCGAAGCGGGCGCAGGCTGCCCCGCCGAAGCCTTCGGCGAAGGCGGGCCGTGTGCGGCAGCATCTTGCGCCGCGTGGAAAACCGCCGTCTTCCCCTCAACACTCGCCTTTTTTTAGAAGCTCGGAGAGAAGATTGTCAAAGATGCTGGGAGCGCTCATGGCCAATTTGTCTCCAAAGTGGGATTCCAATCTTTCCAGCCACGCATAACGAACACGACATCATGTGCGGATGAATGACATTTCACGATGTCTGCGATTTGTCCTTGATGGCGCCACGGCGGCGCGGCGAGCGCCACATCCCTGATAACTGCCCAGCGTCACATGCTTGCGATCTCCCGAGACGATCATATCGCCGCGCGCCACGACGGCGGCAACAATGACCTGTTCGTCATCGACGAATTACACGAACTACGGCGTCAATACTGTGATCGTAATTGCACTCACCGGTTTGCCTTTATGGAGGCACAACCTCAACGAAAGTCTTTCCTGGTACGCAATTTTTGCTTGACGGCCATTGCTGCGGTTCTACTATCAATCGCGAAGAAGTTGCTAGTCTAACGCGAGCGCCTGGAGAAAGATGATGGGTTTCGTGTTTCAAGTTTTTACTAGCTGCCGAATAACGCGAGGCCCTTCGTCCTCAGATCGCCAAGCGGACCGCTACCGAAAATCGTCGCTCGGGGTGACCAGCTCACTAAGGTGGATGGCCGAGTTGGCCTTCGTGAGCCGCCGCCGCGTGTCCGCCGACTAGAGCCCGCAACCGTTCAGGCGAGCGCATTCGCGCCTATCAGGTGACGGCAAAAGCTGAACTCAGTTTCTTCAGTGCAAGAATTTGCAGTCAAGACAGACGAGCGAGGCTGCTCAGGACAGGAGAAGATCACATGGACCAGACTACTCAGAATCTGCCCAGCGACGCACCTGCACCTGCCTCTCGCTATCCCGAGAGGTTACGCACAATGTTCTCCGTATTCGCGCATCACGGTCGCCCTTTACGGGGACTAATGTCGACGCCGAAATCTCCAAACTTTCAGGGGCGCTTCGGGCGCATGTTCCGTTCTCTGCCCGCTGCAACCTACGGCACTACCGATCAGGAGAGCCGCCAGGCCCTGATGTCATTAGGCGCTGCAATGACGTCGACCCTTGATCCCCCCAAAGACGGCTTTGATGCCGAAGAGAGCGGAATTCCCGCGCTCTACACTTATTTTGGCCAATTCATCGATCACGACATCACTTTTGACCCGATGACGACGCTCATCCAGCACAGCGATCCGGATGCTCTTACCGATTTCCGCACGCCTGCGCTGGATCTTGATAATGTCTACGGCCGTGGCCCGGGCGACCAGCCCTATATGTATGACAGCGACGGTCTCAAATTCCTGCTCGGCGACAAGCTCGACAACGGTGCGCCTGATCTGCCGCGCAACAGCGCTAGTCCAGCCCGTGCACTTATTGGTGATCCGCGTAACGACGAGAACAGTATCGTATCGCAATTTCAAGCGCTCATGTTGCGCTTTCATAATCGGGTGGTCGACGAGAATAAGAATAGTCTCGATTTCCCTTCATTACAAAAGATCGTGCGCTGGCACTACCAGTGGGTAGTCATCCATGATTTCCTACCTCGCATAATCTCTGAGCACGTGCTCAAAGAACTTAAATCCAGCGGCAAGTACGACCAACACAAGCTCAAATTTTTTCACTGGAAAAACGAACCATTCATGCCGGTCGAGTTCTCCGTGGCGGCCTATCGGCTCGGCCATTCCATGATTCGCCCTGGGTATCGTTTGAACGACGACGACACGACGCTACTGCCCATCTTTCCAATTCCGGAGACGGTTCCGAACGCGCCAAAAGGCGGCATCTCGCCGGGCCTTACCGGTTTCGAAGCGATGGCCAAAACCCGCGGTATCGACTGGGGCCGATTCATCGATATTGGAGACCCGCGCGCGTATGGAGAAGATCCTGACAAAACATCGCCAGCGACCGCCGATATGAAGAAGCGGCTGCAGTTCGCCTATCGTATCGATACCTTCGTGGTAACTCCACTTTCCGTTCTGCCGGATGCAGTCGCTCAGGATCAACCGCGTTCGCTTGCCCAGCGCAATCTTCTCCGCGGCTTCGAACTCGGCCTTCCCACCGGCCAGAGCGTTGCCAAAGCCATGGGCGTACAGCCGCTCGAGGACAAGTACATCATCATCGGAAAAGCGGTCGACGAACCGGCAGACGGTGATGTCCTCGGATCTATCGCCGACTTGAAGCAGTTCGAAATGTTTCGGGGAAACTGCCCGCTATGGACGTATATCCTCGCCGAAGCCGCAAGGACGAAGGCAGCGGTGAACATGCCCGTCACCCCCGCAACCACAATTCAGACACCACAACTCGGAGATGTCGGTGGCCGAATCGTCGCGGAAGTCTTTCTCGGCATGCTGTTCGGTGACAATGACTCGTACCTCAGTGCTGACCCGGAATGGACCCCAACCATCGGGCGCGTCAAGGGTCAGTTCACGCTTCGCGATTTGGTTGCGTACGCGTTGGGCCAGTGACGCGCGTCGGTCGACGGCGTTCCACATGGTGCGCAAAGGGACCGAGGAGCCGTGGCGGGGCACGCTCTGCACGCTGAAAGATCAGTTCTATCTGTTCACGGGAGGGTACGTTCCTTGGTGAAACGAATATCCCGGTATGCATATTCCGGCCTCGATTGAAGTCGGCACGGCATCGCCGACGGACACGAAGGACCGCTCGAAAGAAATTCTCACGCTGACAATCAGCGCACGACCTCCGGCCGCAAGACACGCCTTGCCCGGTGCTGAAGCATTCTACCTTGCCGCGCATTCGCCCCTCGCGTAACTTGCTTTCATTGTGCCCTGCGACTTAACCGATGCAGCCGTGCCCCGGACGTCGCAGGTTTCGGCAATCGATTTCAGGGAACGCAAGATGTTGCAACGTCCGCTCTTCGATCCGACCGCCCCGGGCTTCCTGGAAGACCCCTACCCATTTTATGCGCGCCTCAGGGAGGCGGAGCCGTGGCACCTCTCACCTCAGGGCTTCTACGTCGTGAGCCGATTCGAGGACGTCAACTTCGTCATGCGCGACCGGCGCTTCGGCCAGAATTGGATAGGACCGAAGATCAACAACGCCGATCCGAAGCTGCTGCAGAAGGCGATTTTCCGAAGCATCGGACAATGGATGCTCAAGCGCGATCCGCCCGACCACACCCGCGTGCGCAGCTGCTTTGCCCAAGCGTTCACGGCGCGGCGCGTCGACGCCATGCGCACGCACATCGAAGCCATCGCCGACAAGATAGTCGAGGACATTCGTCCGCGCGGACGAATGGACGCTGTCGCGGAGTTCGCACTCGCCATTCCCCTGATCTCCATTACTGACCTCTTGGGCGTTCCCCAGGAGGACCGGGACCTGATGTTCAGGGTCTCGCGGTTCGTGGGGCGCCTGAGCGATCCGGTACCGTTCGATCCCGGCGAGATCGACCGGGTCGACGCGGATTTCCAGATGGTCGCCGATTATTTCGAGCACCTCATCGAGGAGCGCCGCCGGCGGCCTGGTCATGATCTCGTCTCCCAAATCGTGGCCGCGGCCGAGCAGGAACGGCTATCGAGCGAGGAAATGGTGGCAAACCTAGTGCTCGTCTTCGTGGCCGGCCACGAGACCACGACCAATCTCATCGGCAACGCGCTGGTGGCGCTCGACCGTCACCCTGACCAGCTCCGCCTACTGCGCGAAGACCCGTCGCTGATACCGCGGGCGGTGACCGAATTCTTGCGCTATGACACCTCGGTTCAGGCGGCGAGCCGCGTGGCGCTCGAGGATATCGAGGTCGGAGACGTGAAGCTCCCGAAGGGCGCGGCGGTGGTCGCGCTGTTCGGCGCGGCGAACCGGGATCCGGCGGAATTCTCCAACCCCGACGTGTTGGACGTCCGGCGTCCGGAGACTTCGCTGGCGTCATTCGGGGGAGGCATCCATTACTGTCTCGGCGCCCAGCTCTCTAGAATTGAGGTGGAATGCGCGCTAAAGGCTCTGTTCCAGCGGATCCCTGACTTCCGCCTGGTCGATTCCGCCGCCGTCGCGCGGCATCCGTCGATCGTGCTGCGGGGCCCGGCAAGCCTGCCGGCGGCCTGGTCTGTCAACTAGTCCGAATACGCACGGATCTGCGGGCCGTTGCGGCCGGTCGGTCTACGAGGGGGTGCCCAATGAGCGATGTCGATCAGGCCGCAGCCGGCCGGCGCTGGGGGGTTCTGGCGACGGTGTGCTGCGCGCAGTTCATCTTCGGGGTCGATGCGCTTGCGGTCAATGTTGCGCTTCCCACGATCGCGGGCGATCTCCACGCCTCGCCGGCGCAGCTTCAGGCGGTTATGGCGCTGTACTTCGTCGGGTATGCGACGCTCGTCGTCACGGGCGGCAGGCTCGGCGACATCTTCGGAACGAGGAACGTCTTCTTCTGCGGCGTCCTCGGATTTACACTAGCCTCGCTGTGGTGCGGATGCGCCCGCTCTGGAACCGAACTCGTGCTCGCGCGAACGGTGCAGGGTGCCGCGGCCGCCCTGATGATCCCCCAGGTGCTCGCAACGATCCATGTGCTCTTCAACGACCATTCCCGGGGCCGCGCCTTCGGCGTCTACGGGATCGTGCTCGGCGTGGCGGGCGCCGGTGGCTTCCTTCTAGGAGGAGCGCTGGTGACGGCCGACTTCGCCGGCTTCGGCTGGAGGACCATTTTCTTTCTGAACGTGCCGGTCGGCATCGCGATCATGGCGGCGACGCTGTGGCTGATGCCGGCGCACGTGCGGCGGCCGGGCACCAGGCTCGACATTCCGGGCGCCGTCGTTCTCTTCCTCGGGCTGCTTTGCCTCGTGGGCCCGCTGCCATGGGGCCGGGATTTCGGCTGGTCGGTCGGCGTCTGGGCCTGCATCGGCGCGGGGGCGTTGGTGCTGATAGGCTTCGTCCGGCTCGAATTCCGTCTCGCCGCGCGCGGCGGGATGCCGCTGGTGGACGTCGCTCTGTTCGGAAATACCGCCTTCATGCGCGGACTGTGCGCCGTGTTCTTCGTGTTCTTCGCAAACCTCTCCTTCTACCTGGTGACCAGTCTGTACGTGCAGGAGGTCCTGCGTATCTCCCCCCTCGGCACCGGGCTTCTGTTTGTACCGCCGGCGCTGATCTTCGTCCTCGCCTCCCAGCACGGCGTCGCGCGCGGCAAGCGTGGCGGCGTCACCCCGCTGATCGGAGGATCCACCGTGCAGCTGGTCGGGCTTATCGCGCTGGCGTTCGTCGTCGGACTGAACGCCAACCCGCCCCTCTGGCTCATGGTTGGTGCGTTCGTCGTCTACGCCTACGGCCAGGGACTGGTCCTCGCGCCGATGTCGAGTGCGGTACTGGCGAGCGTTCCAGTCGCAACGGCGGGAGCTGCCTCCGGGATGTACGCGACCATCGTCCAAGGCGCAAACGCCGCTGGATTGGCGGGCGTGGGCGCGATCTATCTCACCGCCGCGAGCGCCCTGAGCGCGCCGGCCGCGTTGCTGGCGGCCTTTTCGGGTATCGCGGTTGCGATTCTCGCGGGCATCGCCGGACTCCGGTGGATGCGCTCCGTGACACCCGAAGGCGCACCCGCGATTGGCAATCCGGTCCCACGTGCCGGCGATGCCGAACCGGACGGGGCCGATCCGCACAGGCCGTCCGCGGAGATCGCCTGACGGCGGCGTCGCCCACAAGCCACGGCTTCGACGTGCGGCTTATGGCCCTGCAACCAGCCTCGAGACTGGTCTTGGGGCGGCCAATTGGTCTAGACAAGCTCTACGATACCTGCGCTTCACAGCGGAGATATCGCGTCGTGCCTCGCCCAGTCATTTGTCCCAAGGGAGTTGAAAAATGGCAATTGCCTTGATTACGGGAACAAGCAGCGGCATAGGCCTGGCGACTGCAGTGTCTCTCGCGCGTGGCGGCCACAAGGTCATTGCGACCATGCGAAATCTGGAGGGAGCAACTGAGCTTCAAAAAATTATCTCAACCGAACAGCTTCCCATCACTGTAGCTGATCTCGACGTCAACGACGACGCTTCGGTTGAAAGGTCGATCGGCAGGGCACTTGCCGAGAACGGCAGGATCGACGTTCTCGTCAACAACGCAGGTGTGGGCTTGGGCGGATCGGTGGAAGAGCTGCCGCTAGACGTGTTTCGCGAGGTGATGGAGACAAACTATTTCGGCGCGCTGCGCTGCATCAAGGCGGTTCTACCCTCGATGCGAGAACGTCGGCATGGTTGTATCGTCAATGTAACCTCGATCTCAGGCCGAATAGCCTTACCACCGCAGGCTGCCTACGCCTCTTCCAAATGGGCATTGGAGGCTTTGAGCGAATGTCTTGCACAGGAAATGCGGGCCTTCAACGTGCGGGTGGCGATCGTCGAGCCCGGCGTGATTGCCACGCCAATATTCAGCAAAGCAAGGCCGCTGCCTGCGGATAGTCCCTACCCCCACGCGCGCCGGCAGCGAGCGCTATTTGCTGCTTCCCTTGCGCAACCGACATCGCCGTACGTCGTAGGAGAGAAGATATGCCAGATCGTCGACAGCGACAGTTGGCAACTCCGTTATCCCGTCGGTCCTGATGCGGAGCCGGTCCTCAAGTGGCGAGCGAGCAAAACAGACGAAGAGATCGTTCGACTCGGCGGGGCCTCCGATGAGGAGTACAAAATGATCGCAAAGCGAGAGTTCGGCCTCGACGTGAATATTTGAGGGAAGGCTTAGGCGTCGCGCATTTGCGCGTCTGGGAAATCGGTTTCACTTCCGCTTTTCACCCAATAGCGGACCCGAAACGGACCTCGGCGTGTTCCAATTCAAGTGCATAATTCAACAATCCTGCACAAGGTGTTAATCGGAGATTGGCAAACTGATAGCGTCGGAGTGAAGATGGACTTCCCGCTTTGGCTTGGCAGTCCGGCCACGGCACCCTAGCGCGTTCGGATTTCAAATTTCAAACAGCCACAGCTTCGCGATCTCGCCGCGCATTTTTCGCGCGAGTCTTGTTCTGCACATCCCACCCTCTGAATCAGAGGGCACGGGGAATGCCGGGCGCTCGCTGCGCCCGCAGCCTTGTGTGCGAAATGATAAAAGCACACAAGCATAGTCACTACGGTCACACCGGGATCACCCGGCATTCCCCGCGCAATGGTTTTAACAGCCTATAACGCGCTCTCCCCGGTGACCGGGCTTTGTTGCCACCGTCGCCTCGCGGAATTGCCTCTGCGAAACTTGACGCCAGCGTCGGGGCGTCAGGACCACACGACTTCGCCGTACGCGGCAGCGCTCTCGTCCGGCCCGAAAATGATCGAGCCTGACGCCACCGCATCCATCGCATCCCGCGCCCAACGTGTCGTGACGATCGCGATACGCCCCTCGCAGAGGGCACGAGATGGCGCGAGTTCTAAAAGTGATTTGCCCGACAGCGAAAGCGGAAAATTTTTGCAAGAAGGGCTGGACTCTCTTGGAGGTGGATCAGAACGCGGAAGTGATTTGCCCGCCGGGCAGATTGGCTCGCGTAGCCCGCATAAGCGCAGCGATATGCGGGATGAGAAGAAAAATAAGTCCCGGATATGGCTTCACTCATCTGGGCTCCACTCGCAAAACATGTGTAGCAATGCGATGGGTTTTTGCAAGTGCTCAACCCATCCTACGCGCTGTGCCCGAAGGCTGCCGCTATTGATCAGTGGCCAGCACAGAAAGGCTCACCTGGATCTCTTGGCTCCTGATTTTTTCGTCGCGCGCCTCTGTCGCTTTTGCTTCTGCGGTTTGCGACGTTTCGTTACGGCCTTCTTCTTGCGCGCGCCTCGAGCTTTAGAAATAGACTTCTTCGGGTTGCGTTTCTTCGGCTTTCCTACCGTTGCTCGTTCAGTTTGAAGGCGCGGGCGAAGGTCGAGTCCCTTTGCCATAAGCCGTATTGAGCCGCCTAGCTCCGTAGTCAGCCGCCTGGCTTCCTCATCAAGCATCGCGATGAGACCACTCAGGTCGAGCCGTTTCCTCGTCTCGGGGTGGGTCCAAGTTTTGTCCGAACGAACGGTTACGACCAAACAACCAGCGCGGCAGTCGTCAGCTGCCATATACTTTTTCAGCAGTTGGTCTTTCAGCGCCTTCCGCAAGTCCGCGGCCGAGCGCCGCTTCTCGCCGATCTTCAGCTCGATTGTCGCCTGCTGTTGTGACCGCGTGGCGCGCAATCTTATGTCGGTCTCTTTTTCGTCAGCGGTCGCGGCCTCCTGATCTACGGTGTACATATGGTTGGCGTGGTTACGCAACTCGCGCGCGAGCTCCCGACGCATGAGATGCTCTTTGGTAATATTCGCCCATGCTTCGCGTGGCGAAACGTCTTGCAGCAGGAGATCGTCGATATCCTCCAGGCGATCGCGCATGATTGCGAACATGGCATCGCGTGTTGTCGGCGGCGCCTCGCCGTAGGTGTCGAGGGCAACAACCTCGGCTTCGGTAAAGGCCGGACCTTCAGCCTCTTCGGCTGCGCGCTCTCGCGCGAGAGCCAGTGCGCGATCTTTCAAGTCTTCGAATTGGGGATCGGAAGCGAGCTCGAGTTTCGCTTTCCATCCGGCTGCGCCGGGAGCTGTCAGTACGGCATTAAGCAGGGCGCCGCGGGCGCGTTGGGCATGGTCGCGGTCATCTGGCGAATAGGCGCCCTCGTGACGTAGGTCGTCGACAAGGCGGACGTGACGGTGCGCAAGCTTGGCCAAGCGAAGAAGCAGATCGGGAGTGAATTCAGGCGCTTGCAAGTTGACCCCACCGCCACGACGATCTTGGTCAAACAGCAGGGAGAACCATCCGACGGCCGGACCACGTACTGATGGCTCGATATCGGCAAGCCCGGTTTCCAACGCCGCGACGCCTGCCTCCGGATTGAGCTGCATCAAAATCGGAAGCCATACTGCTGCGGCGGGGCTATTGATTCCGTTCGCCGTTTCTTTGAGGGCGGTTTCAGCTAACGCGGCACGGGTTGCCGGATCGTCAGATCGCATTAAGATTTCGATGGCCTGACTGACCCTTTCCGCGGGTGCTGCATCCTTGTCAGGGCGACCTTTCAGGACATCGTCGAGCCATGTCTTGATTCGCGGAATGAACGTTTTCGCAATAGCAGGCGAGGCATAGCGGATATCCTGCAACCAAAGCGTCGCGTTGCTTTCTTTGGCGGGCTCTACGAGGGATAAGCTCAGCTCTGCACCGAGTGTGTCGTCGATGGCCTTAGGATGAACGGCTGCTAGCGCTTCGAGCTAGGAAGGAAAGCCGTTGAGCTGGATTGGAACGTAGCGCGCCGCCAACCGGGCTTCGTCGTCACTGAGCTTTGTCGCCCAAGCCTCGTCCTCGGCCTCGGCGTAAATGGCAGCAAGACCGAGCTGCCAGCGAACTTGAATCGTGTTCTTCTTGTCGGCAGATCTTTCGCTGCGAAGTGTTGGCGTCAATTTTCGCCAGAGCTTTTGGAGAGCCAAGCGGAGCCGCTCGGCTACGTCACGGCCGAATTGTTGCTCGATGAATTTGCGATCCCATCCCGAGGCGCGGCTATCGCTGCCCGATTGTTCCATGGCTCGCCAAAGATTCCAGGCCGTGTTGTCGGCGCGGGACTCGTCGAACATGATGTCGGGCTTGGTCGCAACTTCCTTCCAAAACTTGGCCCAGCTGGCCCGCGCCTTGGATTCCTTCCTTTCGGCCTCGCGCTTGCGCCGGGCGTCCTCCTCCGCAAGCCTGCGCATCTGCTCCTGATTGGGTGAAGGTGCAAGCCTGTTGTCGATGATCGAAATCAGGGTAGGAGCATCCGCAACGTAGACCCTAAAACCTTGAGTGATAGCTCGGACGTCGTCACTAGGCCGCATAAGGTCAATCATTACAGCATTGAGCATCATTTCCCTGTCTGCGAGCGGCGCTGATTTGTCCGACAGCCGCCGTATAATCCAATCACGGGGATCGAGGTGAATACCACCGTAGTGGCTGATATGGAAAACGCGGTGCCATGCGTCCGTTTGCGGGTGAAGTGACTGCATGAAAGCGTCGTCTTCCCAAAAGGCGGCCTCTCGCTGCGCAGGAGCGGCGTTGGCAAGGAAAGCACGCAGTTCTTTTGCTGCTTGGTCTTGCTGGTGATCGTCTCCAATGAACCGAAGGGCCAGAACGCTGGACCGAAACAGCGCCGAGCTGGCTACGCCCTCGCGGAACTGTCGGTTGCAGGTCGCCAGCAACGCCGGGATAAGATCGAACCGCTTCGTCCTTGTGTTGGGCCACTTGCGATCGTCCCATTCCGCTCCGTTCAATACCAGCTCAGTCAGACCAATGCGCAGTTTGTCAAGATTTTCGGCGGTGAAGCTCTTTTCGGTAATTAGTTTTGGCAACACCCAGCTAACGTCGCCGACGCTTCGCTTTGGCTCTCGCACCCGCGTGAGCACTTTACGCAGTTGCTCCACCGAGAAATGTTGCGGAAATAGCATCATGATCGCTGAGCGCGCCAAGTCCGCAGGCCACAAGGTTGCGTCGGAAACGATTGAGGTTGCCACTACATCCAAGTGCGAATCGTCGAGTGCTATCAGCGCCTTCAGCGCATCTAGCCGCTCACGATGTTCACCGGCCGAGTTCATCACCGTCCCCCGCGCAATATCTGCGCAGTCCGTCATTCGTCCGGCTCCGATGAGTTCCAACATCAGGGCACGCAGTTCTGGGCTTTCCAGACCGCGAGACCACAGGTCTTTGACCGCCGGGCCAAGCTCGGGTGAAGCGAAGCGATGGACTTGTACACGCTGCGTCGAAAGGCCCCGCCATTTACCCTTTCCGTAACGAGCAGCATAGGCCTTGATTATCCTTGCGCGTAGTGCGGGGCTTAACGACTGCGGATCGCCGTGATCCAGTAGGACTTCCGGCTCGCGCCTGAGTACCTCGTCGAAAATGCCGTCATGCATGGACGATAGCCACGCAGCGACCGGGCGCATGGACGGGCGGACGACCTTTTCGCCCTGAGCCGTTTCGGCAAACAGGATTCGCTTCACGGCTTTGGTCGGCACACGCTCGAGAAGAGCGGAGAGCCGCTTGGCGGCGAGGTACTCAACGACCGATCGATGATGAAACCGTACGCGTCCGTAATTCGCAAACCCAAAGAGCGGCCGCTCCAGTAAGGTCTCCTGTTCGGGCTTTGACCAACCCGTCAGGATACGACTGGCATCCAACGCAGGGTCAGCACCAGGGATATGGTCAGATTCAGCGCTATAGCGAATTGTGAACTTGCGCGTGAGCAGGGCCGCTAGCGCTAGACGCGATGCGCCTTCCAATGCCCGCTCCGCCGAGAGCTGGGCTTTCTCCGCCCGGTCCCGAGGCTTCAGCTTGTTGGTGACATTCGTCTCAACTTGTTCGCCGTGATTGCGAATGCGGTGATGATCTTTCCAATCTGTGCAAAGTTCGATCAGATCCTGCGGACGTTCTGCATATTCTTCCGCGTCGCGTTTGCGGATATCCGCAAGGAGTGCCTCGGGGTCTTGGACGCCTTGAATGGCTGCGAACGCCTTGATCTCTTCAGACGTGAACGGCATTAGCCCGACGTTGCGCCAGTCCTTTAGCGATTCGCTTTCGTCTTTCTTCTGCCGTTCGCGCTTCATAGCAGCGGCAGCGAAGCCTTCGGCGGTTGCATCCGGCGGCTTTTCAGGAGGTATCGCCAAGTGCAGCTCGATCAACTGGCGGTCGACCGGTATGGGGCGCGTTGTAATGACAACGCGCACACGATCCATGTTGCCTGCACAGGCCCTTCCAAGGGATTTGAGCGCTTGTTCGAACGATTTCTGCGTAATCTTCAATTCATCGATAGAGTCCAGAAAGAAGGTCGCCATTTCGGCCTGGGATCGGCGCCATTGATCGAACCGAGCTTGCTCGGCGGGGCTCAGCATCGCGCCAACTTCCTTGTCTGCGAGTATCGCGAGTTCGAGGAAGAAGGCCGGCTCGCCATTATCCCAAAGACGCTTTTGGCAAGCTTGACATTCGTATGTCTTGCCAGCGCCCGCTTCGGAGACGATCAGAATGCGCCGTGCCTTGAGGAGATCGTCCCATTTGAACCCGGCCGTTAGGCCCCAACGCGCCCATTGCGACGCGTCGTCGGCCTCGGCAATATCCTTGTCCGACAGATCGCGAAATGAACGAGAGATGCCGGGAGGCGGGTTCGTGGTCATGGTTTCGATGGCGTCCGGGCGACAAGATCAACGTAGTTTTCGCACGCGGTCTGCGATGTGAAGGGCATGGCTCACCCATACGCTACCGTCGAGCGCGAGCTTGAAATACTCTTCCGCAGCTTCGTGAGGCGGGAGACCGGCAGCACGCACCTGACGACGGGCAAGGTTGGCTAAATCGATACTGTCTCCAGAGGAGACTTGGCCGCAGCCTTTTACGGCTTCTCGGAATTCTAGGACCAAGGCCTCGGGGAGATTGGGGCCGCAAACGAAATACCGCGCGTGCTCCAGAAAATGAGGGTGTCGCAGGATCTCTTCGTCAGTGCAGCGATTTCTGCGAAAGAGGTCCTGGCGCGAACCCTTGATCCGGCCCTTCCGGTAGTCGGGATCAGTGAAATACTTTAGCCGATGCTCTGGGATTCCGTTTCGGTCCAGTAGAGCGGTGATCAATTGCGCGACCGCTTCACTGTTGCGAGCAAAGCCGTCGGGATCGTGCTTCCGGAAATCCCAGTCGAAGGTAATCTGTCCGAGCAACTGGCGTTCATCATCAGTGAGGTCGATATCGGCTTGGGTCATGGTGCTGATTCGCTGCCAGTCACCAAGACTAGCTCCGTACGGAAGAAAAGCTATTCGTGGTAAAGCGCTAACTCGTTGTGAAATATCGGTTTAGCGTGTACTGCCTGCGAATCGCTTCTAATGCATGAAAAAGCTCGCCAAGAGGCGGGCTAATTCGTTGATCCTATTCGGAGATATCGGTTACGGGGCAAGATTTGAACTTGCGACCTTTAGGTTATGAGCCTGACGAGCAGGCGGTACACTCGGACCAAGGGCTGATCGGCCATGAGTTCACTGCTACGCTGTGAGTTCACAACGGAGACTCAGGGAATTGACGAGAATAGCTCCTGATCTCGTAAGTTCGGCCCCAAGCGGACTCGAACCAAAATTGTGAAACGCTGGCTTGGTATTCCTAATGGTACTCTCGGTTTTTTGCTAGCCACAAAACTTTGATTTATCAGCTGCTTGGTGGTCTTCTTGGATGCCGGCCAGGCACCAGAAGCGCTTCTCAAGATACATTTACAGCTCACCCCACCTCCGCCCGCACCATCGCCGCACCATCGGCGAGCGCCTTCAGTTTTGCGAAGGCAAGTTCGCGGGACAAATATTTCATGCCGCAATCCGGCGCCGGGACCAGCCGCTCCGGCGCGACATACTTCAAAGCCGCGCGAATGCGGTTTGCCACCACCGCAGACGTTTCGGGCGCGGGATCAGCGAGATCGATGACGCCGAGCATGATCTTTTTTGGTGCGAGGTCTCCGAGCACGCCCAGATCCAGTTTCGGCTGGGCCGCTTCGATGGAAATCTGGTCCGCCCGACAGCCCCCAAGTTCGCCCAGGAACGAGTAGCCGACCGGCTTTTGGCCGGCGACAACCGCGGCGTAGCCGAAGCACAGATGCACCACGGTCGTTACCGTGAGGCCTTCAAGCGCCCGGTCGATCGCCCTGACCGCGATCCGCTTTGCAGCCGCAGGATCCTGCCGCAGCCACGGCTCATCGAGCTGGATGACGTCGGCACCGGCCTTTTCGAGATCGCGCGCCTCGGCGTTCACGGCGGCGGCATAGTCCATGATCATTTCGTCTTCATCACGATAATGCTCGTTGATCGCCTGCCGGCTCATTGTGAACGGACCCGGCAGCGTGATTTTTGCCATTCGGTCGGTATTGCGGCGGAGAAATTCCATGTCGCGCACTTCGACCGGGTGGATCCGCCGGATAGGTCCGACGACCCGCGGGACTAAGGTGACCAGGCCGGCCTTCGATACGATCTCACCGGGCTTGCCGCACTCGATCCCCTCGAGCGAGGTCGCAAAGCGATTGGAATAGCTCTCCCGCCGCATCTCGCCGTCGGTGATGATGTCGATACCGGCGCGCTCCATGTCGCGGATCGCAAGCAACGTCGCATCGTCCTGGGCCTGCTCCAGCCAGGGCTCGCTCACGCGCCAGAGATCGAGGCGCACGCGCGCCACGCCCTTCGACAGCAGGTCGCGGTCGACCAGCCAGTCGGGCTGCGGGTAACTGCCGACCACCGTCGTGGGCAGAAGCGTGGATGTCATGCCGTTCTCCTGGAACGTGGTGATGTCAACCTGAATGAGTGCCGCATCGATGGTGCACCTCTCCCCTTGTTGTGGGAGAGGTCGGATCGCGCTTGCGATCCGGGTGAGGGGTCCGTCTCCGCGGACGAATATGCCTCATGAGGAGAGTACCCCTCATCCGGCGCGGACTTTCGTCCGCACCACCTTCTCCCACAACAAGGGGAGAAGGGACGAAGCTCGCTGATCGACCGATTCAAACACTGTTTATCCCGCTAGATGACGATCGGCTAAGGTGGATCGGATTTATGATTGTTTGAGCTTGTTCCATTCAAAAAGCCAGCTCCACTTTGCACTAACGGCGGCCCTACGGGTCCGGATCATGCTGAGACTAAGCCACCCCGCCGAGATAGAGCCGCTTGACGATGTCATTGCCTCTCAATTCGTCGACACCTGCCGCAACCACGATCTCGCCGTGGACGATGATGTAACCACGATCGGCAATGCGGACCGCCTGATTGAAGTTTTGCTCGGCCATCAGCACCGTCAAGCCGACGCGCTTATTGAGTTCGCCGATCTTGGCGATGGTCTGCGATACCAGGAGCGGCGACAATCCTACCGAGGGCTCATCGATCAACAACAGGCGCGGCGACGACATCAGCGCGCGCGCGATCGCCAGCATCTGCTGTTGCCCGCCCGACATGTTGCCGGCGAGCTCGTTTGGCCGATCCTTCAGGGCCGGAAATGTCTCGAAGGCGAGCGCCAGGTTGTGATTGATGTCGCGGCGGGCGGCCTTGCGGAAAGCCCCGAGCATCAGGTTTTCCGACACCGTCAGCTTGGGAAACAACCGCCGCCCCTCGGGAACCAGTGCCACGCCGAGATCGACGATGGCCTCGGGCGAAAGCCTGGTCAGATCGTGCGCTTTGCCGTCGATCGTAAGCGTCATGCCACCGCGCCACGGCCGGACCAGGCCCGCGATGCACTTCATCAGCGTGCTCTTGCCATTGCCGTTGGTACCGAGCAACGCGACGGTCTCGCCGGCCTCGACGTTGAGCGTGACCGCTCGCAGCGCCTTCACGGCGCCGTAGCCCGCATCGAGGTCGTTGATGGCGAGGCTAAGTGCCAAGATAGGCCTCCTGCACCCGCCGGTCTGCCATAACCTCGGCCGGCGCGCCGATTGCGATGATCTTGCCGGCGTCGAGGCACATCACGCGCTCTGAAAAACGCATCACCGCCTGCATGATATGCTCGATCATGATGATGGTGATGTGCTGGCCTGCAAGCTTCATCAGGAGATCAAGCACCTCGTCGACTTCGGAGCTCGACAGGCCGGCCATGGCCTCGTCGGAAATCAAGAGTTTTGGGCGTGCCGCCACCGCGCGGGCAAGCTCCATCTTGCGCAGTTCCACCTGGCTGAGCCTTGTCGCCGACACATCGGCCTTGGACTCAAGGCCCATCTGGGTCAGGATCGACATCACGGAATCGCGCCGCTGTGCGGCCGAGACCTGGTCGTCGGCGACGGTTGCGAAGTCAAGCGCCACCATGAGATTTTCGGCAACCGTCATGCTCCTGAACGGCCGCGGGATCTGGAAGCTGCGCGCAATGCCGCGGCGCGTGCGCAAGTAAGGCGGCAACCGCGTGATGTCCTCGCCGCGGAACACCACGGTGCCGACCTCGGTACGGAACGCGCCGGAAATGCAGTTGATCAGCGTCGTCTTTCCCGAGCCGTTCGGGCCGATCAGGCCAAAGCGCTCTCCAGGGCGAATGTCGACGCTGACATTGTCGAGCGCGGTGAAGCCGCCGAAGCGTTTGGTCAATGCGCCGATCCGCAGCAAGGGAAGCTCGGGTCCGCCGGGGGACGTCATGCCTGGTCCTCCGCGCGTTTGCGAACGCCCTTGCGGATGAGACCAATGAGGCCCTCCGGCGCCGCCACCACGAACACCACCAGCATGATTCCGAGCACCAGCACATTCACTTCCGACGAAATGGTAACGGCCAGAAGTTGTTGCGTCGAACCCAGCAGGATTGCGCCAATCACCGGGCCCGCCCAATGCGCGGTCCCGCCGATCAGCGACATCGCGAGCACCGAGACGGAGTAATTGAGATTGAAAGCCGACGACGGGTCCGCATATTGCAGGTACATCGCGGCGGGTGCACCGGCCGCGCACATCAGCGCGCCGGAAATGACACACGCCAGCACCTTCAGCCGCAGGGTTGGCACGCCGGTGCATTCGGCGGCAAGCTCGTCGTCTTTCAGCGCCTGCAGGCCGCGGCCAATCCATGAGTTTTGAATGTAGCGCGCGATCGCAACCGCCAGGACCACAAGGAGAGCCTGGACGAAAAACAGCATCTGCACATAGCTGTGGAACGGCGCCATCACCGGCGGCCGCTGCATCTGGATGCCGGCCGCGCCGCCGACGAATCGCCAATTCGTCACCGACGTCTCGATGACGATCGTCAGCGCAATCGTTGCGATCGAGAAAAAGATGCCTTGCATGCGCAAGGTCAAAAGGCCCACCGCGAAGCCGAGCAATGCGCCGACCAGTGCTGCGGCCGCGATCTGCACGGCAAGCGGGGCGTCGGCCGCCTTGAACAGGAACACGGCCGTGTAGACACCAACGCCGAAGAATGCGCTGGTGCCGAAATTCACGTAGCCGGCATAGCCGCCGAGGATGCTCCACGCCACCGCGAGCACGACGAACTGCAGGATCCCGTAGGCGGCAAAGAAGGGATATTGGTTGCCGATAACCTGCGTCATCAGCATGGCGGCGGCGAGAAAGAGGGCCGCCCCGATCCAGAAGGAAAAGCCGTTACGATTCATGATGGCCTGCCGAACAGGCCCTGCGGCCGGACGGCAAGAACGCCGAGCAGCATCGCAAACGAAATCGCCGGCGCCCAGGAGGCGCCGAACATGGTCAGCACGATCGATTCGGCAACGCCAAGGATGATGGCCGCGACAAGCGTGCCGGTCATGCTGCCGAGCCCCGCCATGACCACGACGCAGAATGTCCGCCCGATATAGGCGCGGTCGAGTGTCGGTTCGACGGGAGCGACGATAATCAGCAGGGCGCCTGCGATCCCGAGCACGGCCGTTGCGATGCCGAACGCCCATTGCTTGATCCGGACCGGGTTGGCGCCCATCAGCCGCAGCGCCTCCTGGTCCTGCGCGACCGCGCGGATCGCGCGTCCCATGAAGGTTTGCGACAGATACAACGCCAACGAAATCGTAAGCGCAGAGGCAACCGCGAACGCGACCACAAGCCGGAACGGAATCCGCATATCGCCGATTCGCCAAGCCTTGCCGATATAGGACGCGGTGACCGAACGCTGGTCCACCCCGAATTGCAGGATGATCAGCACTTCGATGATGAAGGCGATGCCGAAGAAGAACGCGATGCCGCGCACGCCGGCATCGGTGCCGCGCCGCTCGAACGTCTCGTAATACAGGCGGTAGGCGACAAGACCGAACAAGAAGAGCAGCGGCGTGATCAACAGCCCTGCCAGCAGCGGGTCGATTTCGTAGCGATCGTTGAGGAAGAACACGGCGTAGGACGCCATTACCAGGAAGGCCGGGTGGGCGACGTGGGGGACGTCGAGCAGGCCGAACGACACCGACAACCCAAGGCTTACGGCCGCATAGAAGCAGCCGAGCAGTACACCGATCACCACCGCATCGAGCAGCAACTCCATCGAAAACAAATGAGGTCCCCCTTGACCCTTCTTAAGCCGCCGCTTCGCTCCGAGCGCGCCCGGTCATCCATCCGCACGACCCGGACGCATTTGCCCTGATCGCGGCCGGCGACGCCGTGGTCCAGAGAAAACCTGCGAGGCTTACTTCCGCGCGGCCTCAAAGGGACTGACGAGATCGCCAGACTTCAATTTCTCCGGGAACAGGATCACCTGTTTGCCTGGCTTACGGAACTGCTCGATGTCCTTGTCCGCAATGCCGCGGAACTGCGCCATCAGCGTCGCGGTTTCCTTGCGCTCGCCGTCCGCCGAAAACGCGATCGGGCCGACAATGGTCTTGACCTCGTTGTCGTGCAGATATTTTGCGAGCGCCTTCTGGTCGAGCGACCCCGTCGCCTTGATGGCCTGTTCGATGAGTTGACCAGAGGCGTAGCCGAACGGCGCAAGATAATAGCCTAGCGGATCGACCTTGGCTTCCACCGCTCGTTTCGAATAGGTCTCGAAGAAGGCCTTGGTCCCTTCGTAGTACATGTTCGGTTCCGGGAGCCAGGTATTGAAGTTAACGATGCCATTGAGCAGCGAACCCAGATTCGCCATCACCGCGCCGAATTGCAGGCCGACCATGCCACCGCCGAAAATCCTGACGCTATCCGCGATCCCGATCTCGTTCACGGCGCGCAAAATGCCGGCCGAATCCGGCGGATAGGACGCGACATAGACGATGTCAGGCTTCGCAGCATTGAGCGCACGCATGATGCTGGAGAATTCCACTGTGCTTGGAGGATAGACCTGGTCGAACACAATCGAAATGTTGCGCTTCTTTGCGACCTCCCGCGCGGTCAGCGCCAGATTCTGAGCAAATTCCTGGTCCGCCGTGAGAAGCGCCATGCTCTTGCCGCCGGCCTTCTGGCCGAGATCAAGGAACGCTGCCGCCCAGGCGTCGGCCGGTCCCCATGGAGCGTTGTTGAACCACATGTCGTGGCCGACCTTGCTGTTGACCTGGAACGAGAAGTTCCCGATCAGCAACATGCCGCGCTGCTTGACGAGCGGCATGATCGGCGCCGTCGGCACGGTCGCGTAAGGCGCAAACAGCAGATCGACCTTGTCGACATCCAGCAACTTTGAGTAAATCGCCGGGGTCTCGGAAGCGCTCGATTTGTCGTCATAGACGACAAGTTCGACCTTGCGGCCGAGCAGGCCACCCTTGGCGTTGACGTCGTCACGCCAGATTTCGATGCCGAGCAACGACGCCTTGCCGCCGCCCGCGAGACCGCCGGTTTGCGGCATGCTCATGCCGATCTTGATCGGCGGCTGCTGAGCGCCTGCTCTCGAGGTCAGCCCGAGGGCTGCGACGGTGATCGCTCCGCCAAGAAGCGTCCTGCGTTTCATTGATCCTCCCCCCATGTCACTGATCAGGTTGCCTGCCCGCATTCGAGTTCTTCGCCCGATTGCGGATAAGATGGTGTCGCGCTGAAAACTGGCTTCGATATCCCGACGTTCCGACCTCTTGGCCGCGCGCCTTTGCACGAAGTTAGAACCAAAGCGAGCCTGGCCACAATAAGACTCTGGTAAGTCTTTGGGACTTGACGTTGGTGCGGATAACTTGCAGCGAAGCCACCGCGAACGTCAAATCGGCCACACTGGCTCGCCATTGCCATGCCGCTGCCTGCCCGTTCCCGGTCACGCCGGCTGTTTCAATATCGCGGACGGGTCGGCGCCGACGCGGCCACCGGTCTTGTCAGCCGCGGTTTCGCGCGACAGCCGCATATCGAAGCGGATGCTCGGCACCCCCTTGATGGGGCAACCCGGATCGTTTGGCTTGATGTCGATGGCAAGGTCACCGGAAGAGCCGAACACGACATCGTCCGCGATATGCGGATCGTCGCGCAAATACAGAGCCGTCACCAACTCGCGATACCCGGGTGCACCGACCAGGAAGTGAATATGGGCCGGCCTCATGCCATGCCGCTTCTGCGCCCGGATCATTTCGCCCACCGGGCCATCCATCGGGATCGAGTATCCGATCGGTTTGACCGTACGCACCAGAAAGAGGCCATCCGCGTCCGTGGCGAACACGCCACGATAATCGATCGACGCGCTGCTCTCCTGAATGTCGTAGAGACCATCGGCGCCGGTCTGCCAAATCGAAACGGTTGCGTCGGCAATCGGCTTGCCATGGACATCGGTCACACGGCCGTAGAGGACGCACTCGCTGCCGGGCCTTACCGTCCTGGCGATCTGGCTGCCCGCCGCCAGCTTTGGTGAGGCCTCGCGGTAGAACGGGCCGAGCAGGCTGGTATGGGTGCCTTCTTCCATGGCTGTAGAATCGTGCAAGCCGTTGACGAGCGCCGACAGGCCAAGGGTGTCCGAAAGCAGAATGAATTCCTGCCGCGCCGGCGTACAGATTTTGCCGACCGCGGTCATGAAAGCGATCCCCTTGATCCATTCCGCGGGCGTCAGATTCACTTCCGTGGCGAAGGCATGCAAATGCCTTACAGCGGATGCCATCACCTCCCTCATGCGGGGGTCGGGTGTCGTCGCCATCTGGTCAAGCACCGCGTCTGTGATCGTTTCCGGCGTCAGCTCTTGCATACGTTTCTCCCTTTGGCCTGAAGGCTTTGACCGCTTTCGCGCTAGCCTATCGCGCTGCGGGCACGACCGCTAGACCGTGCCCGACCCGGCGATCCATCTCTTTTTGGGAAAACCTGCGAAGATTAATGGATGTCCAGCCTCGCGGCGCGCCAGGCGTCAGCACGCGCCTTGGCGCACGGTCATTCGGCCGCGGGCGTCGTCAAGGACGCGAGCGGCACGTCGAGCGCGTAAACCAGGCCGCTCGGCTCGTATGTTATTCGAACCTCACCCTTGAGCTGCTGTCCGAGTGTCTCAATCAGGCGCGTGCCAAAACTACGTTTTGTCGGCGCTTGAATGACCGGGCCGTCTTTTTCGCTCCAGGTGAGATGTAGCCGCGATGCCGGTCCGTCGACCGTCCAGGCAATCTCGATACGGCCGGATGGAATTGACAGGGCGCCAAACTTGGTCGTGTTGGTACAGAGCTCGTTGAGGGTCATCGCAATCGCGATGACGGCCCCCGAAGCTATCTGGATGCGGGGTCCTTGAATCGAAAACTTCGGCACATCCAAATTGTCAAAAGCCTCGGTCGCTCCCCGAACGATTTTGCCGAAATCGGCGCTGGTCCAGCGTGCCTGCAAGAGCAGATCGTGGGCGCGGCCCAGTGCCAGCAACCGGCCTTCGATGGCGTGCTGGGCGTGTTCCGTGTTCGGGGCGTTGCGCAGGCTTTGCGAGGCAATGGCGCTCACCGTGGCCAAGGTATTCTTGATGCGGTGATGAAGCTCTTCCAGGATCAGCTTTTGCAGCTTGTCGGATGTTTCGCGCTCCCTGGCGTCGATGCCGGCCTGAGCGAGCAACGCTTGAGCATTGACTTCCGCCTGCGTCAGCAAAAGCCGCAGGCTGACATTTTCTGCAGCCAGCAATTCCTGCGGAAGCGTCAGGTCAGCCATCAAATCGGGTGGTCCCCGGTCGATTTTGAGCATACCTAGAGATATCATTTTATGTTCGGTTCCGCTCATATCTTTTTGGACAATAATGCCGCTCCGCGCGCGCCGAAATCAGGCGTGGCCAATCATATCCCGCATCTCGGCGATCATTTCGCTGGCTTTAAGCGGCTTTCCGAAAAAGCGGCTGTCGGGCGGAATGTCGCTGCCGGATAGCTGGACTTGGCCGGAAACCAGGATGATCTTGATCGGGGGCCAGCGCTTATGTACGGAGTGCGCAAGCGCCAAGCCGTCCATGGCGCCTGGCATCTGGATGTCGGTAAAGAGCAACGCGATGTCCGACCTGGATTCCAGGATCGCGACGGCCTGGTCGGCATCCACCGCTTCGACCGACGTATAGCCGGCGTCTTCCACCATATCGACCGCGCGCATGCGAAGCAGCATCTCGTCCTCTACGACGAGAATGACTGCGGGGAAGCGGGAATGATCAAGGACCATCATGACGGGGTGCTTTGCCAGAGAAGGCGGGCCGGGCTGCAGGCAGTGATGCATCAAAATCTCCGGCCCCAGCCGCCCCTCCACCTGCTTCCCCATCCGCCGCCACCACGAAACAGCCGCACGACGAGGAGCAACACTATCGCACCGAGAGTAGCGTTGACGATGGCGCTGACCATTCCGGTACCGAGATGAATACCCAGCCGGGGCAATAACCAGCTTCCTATGAAGGCGCCCAAAATGCCGATAATGAGATCACCAACGATCCCAAAACCGGTCCCTTGCACGATTTGTCCTGCCAGCCAGCCCGCGATGAGACCGACAAGCAATATAACCAATAGACTTTCACCTGACATATTCATTGGGCCACCTCGGCATCTTGCTTCTTCGCTTCTGGCGCGACATACCGGTTAGCCGCGGTCGGCACTGACCAAACGGGGCTCGAGCTTGGCTCCATTCCCGTGCAGGCATGCGGCAGTGAAGTTGGGCCAGGTCTGTCTCGTACAGTCGCGATCAACGGTATGATCAACAAGCCGGCTGCTCTTCTGGAGGGCAACCCGCCCTTCAGCTTCGACTGGCGGAGCAAATCCGGGAAGTACGAACAGCGCGGCTGCAACAAAGGCGGAAACGGCGATAGCTGAGAGCGGTTTGATCATTTGATCCCCTATTCAAAGGACCAAGCACCCCGCAGATCAATGGTTCCGGCCTCGCTGCTTTAATTCCCCTGGCGCCCCCATATGGACGCTTGGGCTTAAACACAAGAAAGCCGCGGATCACTCCGCGGCCTTTTGTATTTGCTCTCTATATCTTTAGTAACGGTCGGTGCCGATGCCCACGCTCACGCCGGGAACGCGGATGCCGATGCCGCCACGTTCTTCGTAGCCGCGACGCTCGATGTAGCGCTCTCGGGGCTCGTCGTAGCCGTAGGAGTCGCGGATGCGCCGCTCACCGCGTTCACGCCAGCAACGACCGTCTTCATTGCATATCATGCGGACGTTAAGAACGTTGCTGTCATGGACTGCCAATTGATTGGTAGTAAGAGGCGCAGCGGTGGCGGCGGTTGCGAAAAACGCGCTGGCGCCCAACGCGAAAGAGATTGCTATCTTGTTCATTGTGTCCTCCGGACGGGGGTGTACCGAAGCTGCAACGGCCCGCTGACTTTGGCCGGCCGCGCTCGGGGATCGCTTCACAACCGTCTCAACAGCCAAGAGTTCCCCTGAACACAACTTATATTTGAAGCGGCGCCATGCCCGCGGATTGAAAGCTAAGCCATATTCGCAAGTCGCCAGGCATTTACGCACGGTTTTCGCATACGTCCGCAAATCGGATTCCAACCCAAGATAGAAGTGGAACTATCAGCCGCAAGGGCCGTTCCTCTCCGTAACCGACGTTCGTCGGGATAAGTTTTAGATATGAATTGGAAAAAATCAGATGAGAAAAACGTTGATGGTTTCTGTAGCCGTTGCGGCGCTGTTGTCCGCGACCGGGCTTGCGACAGCTCAAGGTGTCAACCAGGGCGGAATGAAGGGTTCGGAGTCTCCGGCTGCTGCTTCACCCAAGGGTGACGCTGCGGCTCCGATGAGTGCACCGGCAGCAAAGGGAGCCGAGACCACAGCTCCCGGCACCACGTCAAAAGACGCGATCCCTCAACATGCGCAAGGCAAGCCGGATGCAAAAGCGACCGGCGAGATGAAAGCTGACGGCAAAGCAAAGGCTTCGGATTCGACCGCTCCTGCATCGAAAGACATGAAGAATCCGACCGCCGAAACCAAGTCGACTTCCGACAGCAAGACGGCCGGCGAGACAAAGGTCGACAACAAGACGAAGGCGTCTGATTCGACGACCACTCCGAAGGACATGAAGAATCCAACCGCCGAAACCAAGCCGGCTTCCGACAACAAGACGACCGGCAATGCCGCCACCTCGGCGACCGCAGCGCCGCCCGCCGAAAAGCAGACCCAGATCAGCTCGGCGATCAAGCAGGAGAAGGTCGAGGAAGTCACCAACGTGAACTTCAATCTCTCGATCGGCACGGCGGTCCCGGCCGGCGTCCGCTATCATGCGCTGCCGTCACGGATCGTGGAAATTTATCCGGAATGGCGCGGATACGATTTCATCCTGGTGCGCGGCAGGTACATCATTCTTCGCCCGCACACCCACGAGATCGTCTACATCATCGAAGGCTAGAGCAAGATCGGTTCTGATTGAATCAGAACCGACGCTCTAATTTCTTGTTTTGACGCGTTTTCTTCACGCGAACCGGTATCCACTTCGCTCGAAAACGCTCTAACCGAATTTCGCTGGACGAATGACACGAAAAACCAAGGGCGGCTCAAGAGCCGCCCTTCTTTTTTGTCAGCCACCCGCCGCAGATCCAATCGTCTGGCCGGCGCGGAACCGGAATTCTATTTACGAAAATCGATACTGCGCAAGATGATGCCGCGCGGAGCGCCTTCGAATTCCATTGCAAGAAACTTGCGAGCGGCACGCTCTTCGATCTGATCGCGCAACCGCATGAACTGCGCTTCGCGCTGGTCAGGCTTGATCCGTTCCAATTTTTCCAAATCGTCCATCGCGGACGTGCTGACGGCACATTGTATTTCCTTCTCGCCGTCAATCATCGAAAACAGGACCACCATCCGGTCAAATTCGTAACCGACAAAGCTGCCGCGGGTCAGTGCCATTTGACTTTCCTCCTCGAGGACGCCGCTTCCCTGCGGCAGCGACGTCTCAAACGACTGCGGGACACACGCCGTGTCCTGATATTCAGGCAGCAGGCGCGGCTCTTACGACTTTTGGCGACGGCGGATTGATCTCTGCGATCTTACGCAGACAATCGGCCTCGGAATCATGCGGTCCGGAGACAAACGTGCCACTTACTTTCGTACTGTACCAGCCGGATACGACGCCAAGCCGAAGCGACTCTTCTGTCTTGACGTGACGCGGCGAAAGATTCTGCATGGAGCAAATGCCTTCAGGTTGGCGATCGATCCTCGATCGCAGGGAGATTTTCCGACCGTTCCGCGGACGACAATTTGTTCAGCCCTCGTTGGGGAGCCGGGCAAAGTCTGCAAAAACGGCCGCGACCAGGTCGCGATGATGCGTGTCGGCTGCAGCCAACCCCGCAGCGTACAAATTCAAGACGTAGCGCGCTTTCGCAGCTGCCTCCGGCCAGGAGCCGGCCGGAACCGACAGAAGCTGGCTTTCGAGAGCCGCTTGCCGATCGCGCAAATCCCTCGCGTTGTTCTCGACGTCGGCCAGAACACGCCTGATGTCGGTGGCTTTTTGCGCGGCCATGCCGCGGTGCTTGTCGAGGTCGAGCGGCATGTCAGTCACAAGGAGCGCTCGCGTCGACGCGCTGCGCATCGGACAGCGCGATCGAACTGATGGAAATCATCTCCATCGCTGAACTGCGCGGCGCCGCTGCCGGCACCATGATCATGGTGGCGACCCGTCGGAATGACGCGAAGGACAATCCCTCGATCATCTCCTCATCGGTGATGACCTCGTAACCGCCCGCGGGCAACAGGCGATCGATGCCCTTGATCCGGAAGGGATGCTGAAAGGTGACGGTTTCCTTCCGCGATCGCATGGTCATGCCAAGATGCTCTTCGCACACAGCTCCGCCGCGACTCCATTATTGTGCATGCGCTTACCGTGCGCCCTTTTGATGCGATTAGCTATCGCTTTCTCAGGGGATCGGCAGCGTCAGGTCAAAAAACCCTCGCCTTGCCTTGTATTCGGTCGCTTTCATCGCCATCTCGCGCAGTGCGGCGGAACTTTCACCGAAATCGGCAGGCCCATTGTCGCGTGATCCGGCCGAAAGCCAGCGTTTCACATTCTCTTCAATTGCCCGGGAGGCGCGGGAGCGGGTGCATTCCTGAGATCGTGCAAGCGGTCGGATCGGGTGTTGGCATGAAGATTCGCATCGGCTTCGAGATGATTTACGACTTTCCGCAAGCAACGCCTCTGATCGCGGTGGTGGGCACGCATTCTACGCGGGCCTCCGACATCCTGGTGCCCGATCATCTCACCATCAGCCCTTCCGTGCCCATCACGCCCTATCGCGATGGTTTCGGCAACTGGTGCAGCCGGATCGTTGCACCTGCCGGCCGCGTACGCCTGGCCGCCGACGGAATGGTTTGCGATAGCGGCCTGCCCGACGTGATCGTTCCTTCGGCCTCGCAACAAGCGGTGGAGGATCTGCCGGCGGAGGCCATCGTCTATCTGCTTGGCAGCCGTTACTGCGAAACCGACCGGCTGTCCGATATTGCATGGAAACTATTTGAGAGGACAACGCCGGGCTGGGCACGGGTCCAGGCGATTTGCGATTTCGTGCACAACCACATCGCGTTCGGTTACGAGCATGCGCGCGCGACCATGACGGCGTGGGAGGTATTCAGCGAGGGCAAGGGCGTCTGCCGCGACTACGCGCATCTTGCCATCTCGTTCTGCCGCTGCATGAACATTCCCGCGCGATACTGCACAGGCTATCTCGGCGACATCGGCATGCCGCCTCCCTACGCCGCGGGTGATTTCGCCGGCTGGTTCGAGGCCTATCTCGGTGGCCATTGGTACACCTTCGATGCCCGCAACAACATGCCGCGGATCGGCCGGGTCCTGATCGCTCAAGGCCGCGACGCCGCCGACGTTCCCATTACCCAGACGTTCGGGCCAAACACGCTGGTCAGCTTTAAAGTCTGGACCGACGAGGTGGCGTAGACGGACTGGCTCGCTGTAACCGCCGTCCCGGCTCGGGAATCGCCAGCGGGTTGCCACAGGTTTCGCCTCCGGCGAGAGGATTGTCCCCGGCCAAAACGCCCAAAATGTTTAAATCATCCTTTAGATGTGAAGAATAGGCTGGCAGGGCGTGGGCCTGCTCGCCTGCCGGTCGACCCTCGGAATACCCTCAAATTCACTGAATTCAGCCGTGGCTTTGAATTCGGGGCGGACGCCATTCCGCTGTTGATGGACGACAATCGGAATGAGTGACGCATTCGATGAGGTCGATTTCGATTACGCGACAACTATCGCGGATCGAGCCAGTCGATTCATGTCGCAGCATGCGGTGCCGCCGACCCCGGAAAATTTTTCGGTATGGTTCAATTACGCAATGGGTGCGTCACCGGCGCTGAGAAAGACCATCGATATTTTGGTCGCCAACAAGCGAAAATTCGATTCTGCGACCAATCACGACCTCTACGTCACCTATGTCAAGCCTCGGGCCGATAGCGGGGTCGCCGAAGATTTTCCGGAACAGCTGCAGGGCGTGATATCCAGCGCCAAGGAGTTCCTGGCGACGGCAATTTCCGACAATCGTATCCAGATCGAGACGCTCGGCGAGGTCTCCTCGCAATGCGGGGTGAGCAGCGATCCGCGACCGATCATCGAACGGCTTGTCATAGAGCTGTCGAATGCGACGGCGCGGGCTTCTAGCCTGGAGGCGAATTTCATCGAGACCTCGGAGGAGCTGGACAAGATAAGAGATTCGCTGAAACTGGCGGAGCAGCATTCCAACACCGATGCCCTCACCGGGCTCGCCAACCGGCGCGCGTTGGAGGAGTTTGTTCGTTCGGCGCAAATTACCTCGATGGAGACGGGCGAGCCACTCAGCATTCTGATGATCGACATCGATCACTTCAAGAAGTTCAACGACAGTTTCGGACATCAGGTCGGAGATCAGGTTCTTCGGCTGGTGGCCAAGGTCTTGCAGGAAAACGTTCGCGGGGACGATCTGGCGGCGCGCTATGGTGGCGAGGAGCTGATGGCGGTGCTTCCCGGCGCCGCGGTCGATATCTGCACCGAGATCGCCGAACGCATTCGCCGCCGTATTTCGGAGGCGCGCTTGACCCGGCGTGCCACCGGGGAAGAGATATCGAGCGTCACTGTTTCCATCGGCGTCGCGCAATTCCGCCTGGCCGAGTCCGCGGAAATGATGATCGAGCGGTGCGATCGCGCGCTCTATCAGGCGAAACGATCCGGCCGCAACCGCACGATCACCGAAAGCGACATCGCAGGCGAGACGGCAGCCGCGTGATGCCGGGGCGCTTGCCTTGCGCGAGCCGTCCTGGATTCAATCGCTTAGGCCACGTCGCTTGAAAACGCGCCGGCTAAATCTGCGCGGCGACCTTCTCCAGACCGATCAGGCGGGCGAGCTGGCGCACCTCGCGCTTCTGGTCCTCGCGCAGCTGGAACAACAGCGGCATCGCTGCCGACTTCAGCTGCTGAACCTCTTCGGCGTCGGGATCAATCAGCACGCCGGTGGCGTTCGGGTCCGCCTGCCGCGCGGCGTGGATCTTCCGGGCCACGGCACGTAGCGCGCTCTCTACCGCCGGCCAATACGATTCCTGCGACGACGAAAGCTTGAGACGTTCCTTGATGCCGGCGATCTGCGCGTCACTCAACAGCGCGTACGGTTTCTGCGGCGGTGACTTGCTGACAAGCTTCGGCTTCGGCCGCGCCGGCGCTACCGGGTCTGTGATCCTCAGCCCCTCGATATCGGCCGACGGGCTGGCCGCAAACGCCTGTCGCATCGGCTCGCGCGGGATCGCATCGGTATGCGCGGGTTCGGACGAGGCGGGCGCGACCGAGGCGACCGCCAGCCTGTCACCCTTGCCTTCCCTGTTCGAGACGGGGCTTTGGACCGTGGCCGAAGCCATGACCGGCGCCGGTCCAGCCGCAGGCACGCCATCGCGGCCCAGAATGGCAGCCGCAGCCGCGCCAACGACAATAAGGCACGTCAACGCGATAATGGTCATTGCTCTGGTCAAGCAATTCTCCGTTTCATGACGCGAACCCGGTCAGTTTCCCGACAAGTGGGCAAGAATTAAGGCCTAACCGTGCCGCAGCGATGGCGGCCGAATCTGGCGGCCAGACGAAGACGCGGAGAAAAGGTGAAGATCAGGCCGCGGCGGTGAGCTCGTAGGCATCCTGGATGTCGGCGATGATCTCGGAGGCTTCCCACAGCGCGTCGGAAGCGACGGCCTGCAGGCTGATGGTCCAATTGCCGCCTTTGCTGGAGCGGGGCATGCTGACGACGTCGAATTGTACGTTGCGGCAGAGCGGATGGCGCTCCAGGGCAAAGGCGACGCGGTTCTTGATCTCATCGAGGGTCGCCGGCGTTTTCGCAAAAAACTTCTCGAATTCCATGTCGATCCCCTCCAATCGCGGCTTCGGCCGCCGCGCCAGCGATGAGCGCGCTGGGCAGTATTGTTGGGGCGCAATTGGTTAATGGCGCGTTAAGGGCGGGGTTACGCCGCAGCGACCGGGCATCGCGCAGGCGGCTGAGCTATCGGGCGCGCGTATCGGTGGTGCGGTATTCCGCGATGGTGCGCGCGACGAGATCATCGACCGGCAGCACCTCGGTTACGCCCGAAGTGGAATGCCCCGCGCTCCAGATGTCGCGCCAGCGCGCAGGCCGCGTTTCGCGCGCGCCGATGTCGATATCCTTGCCGATGTCGATCGCCCCGCGTAGCGGCAGATCGTCGGGATCAAGACCGGCGGCAGCGATGGAGGGCCGCAGCATATTGGTCTGCAGGCCGGTAAAGGCCGTGGTCAGCAGGATATCGTCGGCGCTGCTCGTGACCAGCATCGCCTTGTATCGCGCGTCCGCCATGCTTTCGCAGGTCGCGATGAATTTGGTGCCCATATAAGCGAGATCGCAGCCGAGCGCCCGCGCCGCCCGCAACGCATGACCGTCGCTGATCCCGCCCGCCAGCACGATCGGCCCGGCAAAGAACCCCCGCACCGCGCGCACAAACACAAACGGATTGAGCCAGCCGGTCTGACCGCCGGCGCCCGCCGTCAGCAATACGAGCCCGTCGGCGCCCGCCGCTATGGCGCGCTCGGCGTGGCGGATGCTGGCGACATCGGCGAAGACCAGCGCGCCCACATCATGCAGGGCCGCGAGCACAGGCACCGGCGATCCGACGCTGGTGATGACGATCTCAGGCCTGTGCCGCAACAGCACCTGCAAATCCTGATCGAGCCGGGCGTTGGAACGGTGTACGATCAGGTTTGGACAGATCGGAGCCGGGAGCTTTCCGCTTCTGTCGGAATCACGGAGCAGCCGGGATTCGATATCGACGAGCCAGGCATCGAGTTGTTCGGGGCTACGGCAATTCACGGTCGGGAACGCACCGATCACGCCATTGCGGCAAGCCGCCGCAACGAGATCGACGCCGGAGACGAGGAACATCGGCGCCGCGATCAGCGGCAGACTCAATCGGTCGCGAAAGCGCGCGAGTGGGTCGGCAGAATCCAAAGTCCTGTTTCCCGTTTGCCGTTACGCTTCCGGACGCCCTTGTGCTAGCGTCGGATAATATTGGCACGACCGAAGGCCGATGACAAAGCAGGTGGAGGCAACATGTCTGGTCCCCTCTATGCCTTTCCAACGGTCTGCGCGCAGACGCTGCGGGCGCTGGCGCGCTATCCGTCGCGGGTTGCGTTTAGCTGGCCAGGCGGATCTATCACCTACGCCGGCGCGACCGAACTGATCGGTCGCATCCAGAAGGTTTTCATGCGGCTGGGCATGGAGCCGGGCACGCGGGTGGCGTTCCTCACCGCCAACCGTGCCGACACCTGGTGCGCAGGCGTCGCGGCGCAACTGTCGCGACTTTCCATCACCTGGCTGCATCCTTTGGGATCGCTCGACGATCAACTGTTTCAAATCGAGGATTCGGAAGCACGGATACTGATCGTTGATGTCGATGCGTTCCGCGATCGCGGCGGTAGTCTGGCGGCCAAAGCCGGCAACCTGACGACCATCTTCACGCTCGGTTCCGCCGAATACGGCGTCGATCTGCTGGCCGCGGTCGACGCTGCGGGCACTGCCAACCCGGTTTCGCTGGCCGTTCCTGACGATATCGCCACGCTGAACTACACCGGCGGCACAACCGGGAAATCCAAGGGCGCGCTGCGCACCCACCGGGAGTATGGCGGCTTTGCCAACGCGACCTTGGCCGATTTCGAGATTCCGGATCACCCGCGTTATCTGGCCGTCGCGCCGATCAGCCACGTCGCCGGCACCAAGGTGCTGCCATCGCTGGTGCGCGGCGGCACCGTGCACATGCTGAAAGGTTTCGATCCGGATGCGGTGTTTGCGACCATCGAACGCGAGCGCATCAACTTCACGCTGTTCGTACCGACCATGATCTATGTGCTCCTGGACAACCCGACGCTCGACAAGACCGACCTCTCCTCGCTCGAGCTTCTGCTCTACGGCGCCTCCGCGATGTCGCCGAGCCGGCTGATCGAAGGCATCGAGCGGATCGGTCCGGTATTCTCGCAGCTTTACGGCCAGACCGAGTGCTACCCGATTTCGGTGCTGCGCAAGGCCGATCACGATCCGAAGACGCCGGAACTGTTCCTGTCCTGCGGATTTCCGGTCACCGCCTGCGAAGTCAAGATTCTCGGGGATGACGACCGGGAGGTCGAAACCGGCGAAGCCGGCGAGATTTGCGTGCGCGCGCCGCATGTGATGGCCGAATACTGGAAGCGGCCCGAACAGACCGCGGAAACCCTGAAAAGCGGCTGGCTGCATACCGGCGACATCGCGCGCGCCGACCAGCGCGGTTACATGTTCATCCTCGACCGCAAGAAGGACATGATCGTTTCCGGCGGCTTCAATATCTTTCCGCGCGAAGTCGAGGACGTACTGTCCCAGCACGCCGACGTCGCGATGGTCGCCGTCATCGGCGTGCCCGATGACAAATGGGGCGAGGCCGTCACCGCCATCGTGGTCGCACGCGAGGGCGCGCGGCCGAGCGCCGAAGAGCTGATCAATCTGGTCAAGGCCCGCAAGGGATCGGCCCACGCGCCCAAACATGTGAAGTTCGTGAACGAATTGCCGATGACCGGCGTCGGCAAGGTCGACAAGAAGGTGCTTAAGGCAGGCTTCTGGGCTGGCCGCGAGCGGATGGTCGGATAGCTCGCGGACTCACAGCGGCGGATCGAGGGCCTCGTCGTATTCCCTTTTGAAGCGCGCGATCAGCTCAGTGGCCGACATAATCTTGCCGACGCTGCCGACGCCCTGGCCCGAGCCCCAGATTTCCTTCCAGGCCTTTGGCTTGGCGCGCTCACCCGACGCATCGGTCCCAAAACTCATCTTCGATGCATCGGACACTGGAAGATTGTCGGGGTCCATGCCGGCCGCCACGATCGACGGCTTCAGGTAGTTGCCGTGCACGCCGGTAAAAAGATTCGAATAGACGATATCTTCCGCGCCGGAATTGATGATCATCTGCTTATAGCCCTCCACCGCGTTGGCCTCGCACGTGGCGATGAAGGCGGAGCCGATATAGGCGAAGTCGGCTCCCAGCAGTCGCGCCGCGCGGATGGCGCGGCCGTTGCCGATGGCGCCCGAAAGCGCGATCGGTCCTTCGAACCACTGCCGTGTCTCGGCCACGAAGGCAAATGGCGAGATCACCCCGGCATGGCCGCCGGCACCGGCAGAGACCAGGATCAGGCCGTCGGCGCCTTTCTCGATCGCCTTGTGCGCGAATTTTTGGTTGATCACATCGTGGAAGACGATGCCGCCCCAGCGATGCGCGGCCTGATTGAGTTCCTCGCGTGCGCCGAGCGAGGTGATGATGATCGGCACCTTGTGCTTTTCGCAAAGTGCCAGATCGTGTTCGAGGCGGTTGTTCGATCGATGCACGATCTGATTGACGGCGAATGGCGCCGACGGGGAATCGGGATGGGCCGCATCGTGGGCGGCGAGCTCTTGCTTGATCCGCGCCAGCCACGCATCGAGCAATTCAGGCGGACGCGCGTTCAACGCCGGAAACGATCCAACGATTCCCGCCTTGCACTGCGCGATCACGAGATCAGGCACCGATATGATGAACAGCGGCGCCCCGATCACCGGAATCGACAGACGACCCTTGAACAAGGCAGGCATGGACATCCGTCAAAAATCCTTATGCGCTATTGGCGGGAACGTGATGCATGGTCGTAGAATGCCAGACATCATACCAAGAAGACAACCGCGTATCGGCTTGCCCGCCCCCGCGCTACTGACACAGCGCGCGGGTGACGAAGTGGTCGGTTCGGCAATCCTCCGGCTTTCGTGGTCGGCCGGGAATCAGTACATTCGCCGAACAAGCTTCCGCGGAATCGGAATTGAGGCTCTTGCCCTCCTTGAAGCCCTTGGACAGGCAGAGCTTGTCGGCGCCGGCCTTGCAGTCCGGGGCGCCGTTGGTGGAAACCGGACATATCACGCGTCCCGTCACCATCGAGGACGGCTTGGCCAGTCGCGACAGGCTCTCGCCCGCATCCTTTGCCGCATCCTTGGCGCGCGCGTTGAGATCGTCGATCGCCTCCCCCGGGCTCTTCAGCGTTGGCAGCACCGACAAGGATTTCTCAAACATCTTTGCCATTTCGTTGAGAAGGCCCGAATTATCCTCGCGCTGCGGCGAAGCTTGTGGCGATGCCGACCCCTGGGGGGGCGCCGGCTGAACCGACATCGCTTGCTGAACCGGGGGCTGGACCGACGCAGGAGACGGCACCGATCCAGCCTGCGGCCAGCCGGCGCCTGCTGTGATCATCCATATCAAGAACGCCGTGCCGGCTGTCGCGACAGGCGCCCTCGACTGCGCGATCAGGTTGCCGGATCGATCAGGCATGATATCGAGCGTAGCCCGAAAGCGGCGAACCGGCAAAGCCCTTCGCGGGCCGCCTTCATATCAATCTTGCCGCGACAACAAACCCCGCCACCAGCACGACGGCCGCCAGCGCCACCCACATGCCCAACCGTCTTTCGATCTCGGCGCGGATTGCATCTCCGTAGCGGTTGAGCAGGATCGCGACCGCAAAGAACCTGCCGCCTCGGGCGACAATTGAGCAGAGGATGAACAGTCCGAGATTGTAGCCGGCGAAGCCAGAGGTGATGGTCACGAGCTTGTATGGAATCGGGGTGAGCCCTTTGCCGATGATGATCCATGCGCCCCATTCCGCATAGGAGGCGCGGAAGGCTTCGACCTTGCCCCCAAGACCGTAGAGATTGATCAGCCATTGCCCGAGCGAGTCATAGAGCAATGCCCCGATCGCGTACCCGACCACGCCTCCTGCGACCGAGGTCACCGTGCACAGGGACGCAAACAGCCAGGCCCGCTGCGGCCGCGCCAGTGACATCGGAAGCAGCATGATGTCCGGAGGTACCGGGAAGAAGGAACTTTCCGCGAAGGAAACCGCCGCGAGCACCCAAAGTGCGTAAGGCTTGTCAGCTGCCGCAACACACCAGTCGTAAATCCGTCTCAGCATGCCGCGATCAACCACCATCGGGCGGATTTGTCCATGCCGGGAATCCAGGAATTTGAAGGTCAATGGCGTTTGCGCAGACCGCGGTTCTCGAGCGCGACAATTGGTCGCCGCGCGATCCGAGGCGGTGTTACCTTGGGCAACTTGACCGGCGACTTCGGCATCTTCTCGGCAATCCCGAGCAGATGCTCGCGCCGCTCCATTTCGCGCCACACGTCCTCGGGCCGCACGCCGGCGGATGCCCATAACACTGCAAGATTGTATAGAAGGTCGGCGCTCTCGCTGACCACGGCGTCCGTCTTGCCGTTGACGGCGTCGATCACGACTTCGATGGCTTCTTCGGCCAGTTTCTTCGCCATCTTGGCGGGGCCGCGTTGAAACAGCCGTGCGGTTCGCGAAACCGCCGGATCGAGATCCTTGGCCGCGATGACTGCCAGATAAAGGCGATCGAGCGAATCACTCATGTCCTGAAAATAATCCAAACGCCTGCCGAGCGTGTTAACGAACGGCGCCTGCGAGAAGAAATCCGTCGGTCACGGTGTCCGGCGGATTAATTCGGTCGCGAGATTTTGCGGTGACCCACCGGCAAGCAGTCTGTCCCGGAAAAAAGGGCTCTCTCTTGCCCTGTTACCCAGCCATATCCGCCGCATCCGGCGGCGTCACCGCCGTAAAAATACGGTCCCCGGCGCCCGATCCGACGGGGTCCAGCACGGCTCCCCTGCGAGCTGGTTCAGGGGCAAGCTGGGCGGCAGCCATGGCGCTCATCGACTGTTCAGATTTCATCCGGCACAATGGGCGCTACGGCGCTACTGCGTTCCTGCGTCATGAAACAGACATATCCGGCGTGGCAGCTGACCTCCGGCTCGGTGTGATGTTGATGCGTGCAAGTCAGACAATTGCTGCCCGCTGCGTGCTGACTTTCCTGGTCTGCCTGCTCGATCTTGCCTGCCTGGGCGCGGTGGACAGCCGCGCGGCGGACGAAAAGCGGCAGCCGATCGCGATCCAGCTTTCCTTCGACCGTCCGATCAATGCCGGCGTCGCCCCCTTCGTGCTGGCCGCAACCGAGGGTTTGTTCGGTTCGGAAGGCCTGACAGTCACAACCGACATCGCCAATGGATCGCCAGAGGCGATCGCACGCGTCGCCGCGGGCGCCAGCGAGTTTGCACTGGTCGACATCAACGTGTTGATCCGCTTTCGCGACAAGGAAGGTGCCCCGCCGGTCAAAGCGGTTTTCGTATTGTTCAACAAGTCGCCTTACGCCATCGTCGCCCGCAAAAGCCGGGGCATCCACGCGCTCTCCGATCTTGAAGGCAAGACCCTCGGCGTCGCGGACGGCGATTTCTCGATCTGGTTCTGGCCGGCACTGGCGCGCCGGAACGGGATCAAGATCGCAAGCGTAAAGCAGAATCGCATGAGCGCTGCCGTGCGCGAGCCGATGCTGTCGGCCGGTCAGGTCGATGCGGTGACCGGCTTTTCCTACCTGTCAGCGGTGAACTTGAGGGACCGCGGCGTTCCAGCCGACGACCTCGCCGTGCTGCGATTCGCCGACTACGGCTGTGAAGCCTACGGGTTTGCGGTGATCGTCAACCCGGCGTTCGCCGCCAAGCGCCCCGAGGCGGTGAAGGGCTTCCTGCGCGCGGTGATAGCCGGAACGAATCTGGCCATCAGGGAGCCCGGCCGTGCGGTGGATGAGATTCTCAGCAGAATGGACGACGGCTCGCGTGAGCTTGAGCTGGAACGCCTGCACACGGTGATCGAGGACAATATCCTGACCGGCGAAGTGAAGCGCAATGGCATCGGCGGGGTCGATTCAGCCCGGCTCGATCGGTCGATCGACCAGCTCGGCGAGGATTACAAATTTAGAAAGCGGCCATCCGCAGCCGATATTTTCGACGATAATTTCCTGCCTCCGCTCGGTGGCCGCCTGATCAATTAATATCCGGGACGTCAGAACTAATCCCTCATGGTGAGGAGGCACCAACGGGTCGCGCGAATGCACGCCCGATGACAGGCTCCGTGCCGTCTCGAACCATAACGCCCGTGGTCCATCCTTCGAGACGCGCGCAAGCGCGCTCCTCAGGATGAGGTCGGAGAACGTGATCCGAAAGGCCGCGGTCGTGTAGAGAGTGTTTAACAAAGTCACCCCGCGCTGGTTCTGTGCCGCGATACCTGATTAGAATACGCCTCGGAACGATCATCCGACGTCGATCTGTGAGTCCTTAAGACCGCATGTCCCTGCTTCGCCTCTATACACGCGTCCTTGAATTGCTCGGCAAGGAAGCGCGACTGGGCTGGATCCTTGCCGGCGCCAATCTGCTGTTAGCCGGCGCGCAATTTGCTGAACCGGTGCTGTTCGGTCGCATCGTCGATGTTCTCTCGGGCAAGCCGTCCGCAGGGATATTCGGATCGTCCTCCGCGTGGCCGCTGCTGGCGGCCTGGGCGGCCTTCGGTCTGTTCATCATCTTGTGCAGCGCCGCCGTCGCTCTTCACGCCGACCGGCTGGCGCATCGTCAGCGTCAGGCTGTGCTGACGAATTATTTCGAGCATATCATGCAGTTGCCGCTGACCTTCCACACCGGCACCCATTCCGGCCGCCTGATGAAGGTGATGTTGAACGGAACCGACGCGCTGTGGCGGCTGTGGCTCGGATTCTTCCGCGAGCATTTTGCCGCGATCATGTCGCTGGTGGTGCTGCTGCCGCTGGCGCTCTACGTCAACTGGCGGCTGGCGATCCTGCTGTTCGTCCTCTGCGTGGTGTTCACCTTGCTCACCACGCTGGTGGTGCGCAAGACCTACGGGATGCAGAACGAGGTCGAGGCGCATTACAGCGATCTTTCAGCCCGCGCCTCGGACGCGCTCGGCAACGTCGCGCTGGTGCAAAGCTTCGTGCGGATCGACGCCGAGGTACAGGGTATGCGCTTCGTGGCCGACAAGCTGTTGGCG